>Ga0208879_1000006_pt1 | contig 236365 bp, 223 predicted proteins | sample Knorr_S15_td_Bot_FD_185605 | JGI IMG/M metagenome (GOLD analysis project Ga0208879, IMG submission 185605) | Marine microbial communities from Southern Atlantic Ocean transect - Knorr_S15_td_Bottom_ad_5009_LV_A (SPAdes) (version 2) | ecosystem: Environmental > Aquatic > Marine > Oceanic...
CATGTGTTTGCTAACGAAACCATGCTCAAGCCAGTTGGCTAGAGATTGTGAAGAGATGCGCAAGGTGGCGCGGTCTTCCATTAAGCCCACTTGGTTGATGTCGGCCACTTTAGAACAGCCAATACCGCTTTCTACCCAACGAATCACGTAACCCAGCAAACCCTGGCAGTTGTTGTCGAGTTCGCGGGTAATATCCTCCGCGGTAAGGTTATGTTCACTTAACAGGGGGATTTTCAACAAATCATCTTGCTTAATCTTGGCACTATTTAATAGCTCATTTTGGCGATCTTGTACCAGCACCTGATGGTAGTGCAGGGCATGTAACACAGCGGCAGTAGGTGATGGAACCCAAGCGGTATTGGCGCCAGACATTGGGTGCTCTAACTTGGTGGCCATCATTTCTGCCATGCAGTCGGGCTTGGCCCACATGCCTTTGCCTATTTGAGCGCGGCCTTGCAAGCCACAGGCCAAACCAGTTTCCACGTTATTGCCTTCGTAGGCTGCAATCCAAGTTTGTTGTTTCATAATGCCCTTGGGCAACATGATACCGGCTTGCATAGACGTGTGAATTTCGTCCCCTGTGCGGTCAAGGAAGCCGGTGTTAATAAAGGCCACGCGCTCACTGGCAGCGCCAATACAGGCCTTGAGGTTAATGCTGGTGCGGCGTTCTTCATCCATAATGCCCACTTTTAAGGTGTTTTTGGGCAGTTGCAGCAGCTGCTCTATGCGGCCAAATAAATCGCAGGTAAAGGTGACCTCTTCGGGGCCGTGCATCTTCGGTTTAACAATGTAAATGCTGCCGGTGCGACTATTGCCTTTAGCTGCTGGGCCCCGAATATCATGTAATGCACACAAGCTAGTGAGAAGGGCATCCATCATGCCTTCTGGCACTTCTTCGCCTTGGCTATTTAGAATGGCATTATTGGTCATCAAGTGGCCCACGTTGCGCACAAACAACAAAGCGCGGCCGTGGAGACTGAAATTGTTGCCTTGTGGGTCTTGGTACTGGCGGTCGGCATTGAGTTTGCGCTTAACGGTTTGGCCATTTTTACTTAGCTCAATGGTCAAATCGCCTTTCATGAGGCCCAGCCAATTGCGGTAAACAATAACTTTGTCTTGCGCATCTACTGCGGTTACAGAATCTTCGCAGTCCATAATGGTGGACACAGCCGCTTCCATAAGAATGTCTTTAACACCCGCAAGGTCGCTGGCACCGATGATGTGTTGGCGATCAATTTGCAATTCTAAATGCAGATTGTTGTGCTTTAACAATATAGCGTGGGGTGTTTCGGGGTTGCCTTGGTAGCCGGCAAATTGATCGGCATTGGCGAGTAGGGCAAAGTGGCCGTTTTCTAAGGTGCAAATTAGCTGGCCTTGGTTAATGCTGTACTGGCTTACTTGGCCATGACTTGCTTGCACTAAAGGTAAGTGTGTATCGAGCAGTTGCTTAGCGAAGGAAATAACTTGACCGCCGCGTTTGGCGTCGTAGCCCTTGCTGATAGAGTCTCGACGGGGGATGGCGTCGGTGCCATAGAGGGCGTCATAAAGGCTGCCCCAGCGAGCATTAGCGGCATTGAGCGCATAACGGGCATTATTAATAGGCACCACCAATTGGGGGCCTGCAATGGTGCTGATTTCAAGATCCACGTTGCTAGTGGTTGCCTGCACTTGCTTGGGTGCTGGCAATAGATAGCCGATGTCCTGCAACATGGCTTTGTAGCTGGCAGCATTGGGCTTTGGGTTGTTGCGGTGCCAAGCATCTAAACTAGTTTGTAGTGCTTCGCGCTTGCTCAGTAAAGCTTGGTTACGAGCTTGAAATTCATTCAGCAGTGTAGCCATGGCTTGCCATACTTGATCGCTGCTTAGGTCTAACCCAGGTAAAATCTCTTGCTCCACTAGGTTATACAGCTGAGCATCGATAGACAGGTTGGCGTTGCTGATTCTGGTGTTTACGTGCGCATTCATACCCAAACTCCTAGCTGCTAAAAAAGCATTAATAATGCCATTTGTTTCTTAAAGTGTACAAAAGCATTATATAGGAAACAACATGAATGACCGAGTGGTCTTTAGTCGCATAAGAATATGTTGGTTATTTGAGCTGCAAATAGAGGCATGAGTGGTCGGCAGTTGGCGGTCTGCGGTCTGCGGTCTGCAGCAAACCGCAAACTTGCCACTTTATTTAGCCCTCATCAATTTCCCGTGCAACTTGGGTAATTAAGCCGCGAATCCAGCGATGGGCTGGATTGTGTTGCAATAACGGGCTCCAGGCCATCGTTAGGGTCATTTCTGGAATAGGGAAGGGTGGCTCAAGCATCACCACGTCGTCGTTACTCATGGTTCTTAAGGTGGCCTTTTTTGGCAATGTAACAATCAGGTCTTTCTGGCTGGCTAGCTGTACCGCGGCTTGATAATGGCGGGTGTATACACGAATGTTACGGGTTTTGCCTAATTCGGATAGCGCATTATCCACCCAACCACGCCTTTGTACGTCTTTAGGGTTCATGCCTACGCCTGCACCCATGCCGGTTTTGTTAACCCAAATATGGTGTGCCTGGAGGTAGCTCTCTAAGGTGAAGTTTTGCGCCATTGGGTTGTCGCGATTCATGAGGCAAATAAATTTGTCGCGCCATAGGATTTTTTGGTGGAAAGACTGGGGCATGGAGTCAAAGCGGTTTATCACCAGATCAACCTTGCCTTGTTCAACATCGTAAAAGTTGACATCTGACGGTGTCATTATGTCTAGGCTGATGCCCGGCGCTTCTTTGCGTAAACGTTCCACTAATGGCGGAATAAGAGTGGGTTCTGAATAGTCGCTAGCCATGATACGAAATACGCGGGTTGAGGTGAAGGCATCAAAATCGGCTTGGGGTTGTATGGCTTTGTCTATGGTGGCTAATACGTCGCGGATAATGGGCTGCAAGCCCAAGGCGCGTTCCGTAGGCGTCATGCCATCACTGGTGCGAATTAACAAAGGGTCTTGAAACACTTCTCGCAAACGCCGTAAACCATTGCTCATAGCCGGTTGGCTTAAGCCTAATTGATGGGCTGCTTTGGTAACATTGCGCTCTTTTAGTAAAGCGTCTAAATAGACCAAGAGGTTAAGATCAACGCGGTCGATGCTCATGTTAGAACTCCAATTAGGCTAGGCCAGAAGCCGGGGCCTTTATTCATTTGTATAATACTAAAGTATAACGCGATAGGTATGGAAAATTATGGCATGCCAAGGCCCGTTTGTCGAATAATTCCATATTATGGTTATGTCTTTTAGATTGTCATTTTTTATATGAATAGTAGGCATAACGTCAGCTGTCTTCTATAACCCGCATAGGCGTTCTACACTGGCGTCATTGCTGAGCATAACAAGCTTAATAATTAAAAATACGCTAACCAAGGAAATGTCATGTCCCAATACCAAGACGATATTAAAGCCGTTGCCAACCTTAAGTCTGCCCAAGGCAGCGCTTGGGATGCCATTAACCCAGAATCAGCAGCACGTATGAAAGCGCAAAACCGTTTTCAAACGGGTTTAGATATTGCCCGTTATACTGCCGGCATCATGCGCGCAGACATGGATGCCTATGACCAGGATAGCTCTAAGTACACGCAATCGTTAGGCTGTTGGCATGGTTTTATCGGTCAACAAAAAATGATTTCTATTAAAAAGCATTTTGACAATACCGATCGCCGTTACTTGTACCTTTCCGGTTGGATGGTGGCGGCTTTACGGTCCGACTTTGGTCCGCTACCCGATCAATCAATGCATGAAAAGACCTCTGTGTCGGCCTTGATTGAAGAGCTTTACACTTTCCTACGTCAAGCCGACGCCCGTGAGTTGGGAGGTTTGTTCCGGGCTTTAGATGCTGCTCGCGATAACAATGACGCAGCCGAAGAAAAGCTTGTGCAAGCCAAGATTGATGGCTTTGTAACTCATGTAGTGCCTATTGTAGCCGACATCGACGCAGGTTTTGGCAACGCCGAAGCCACATACTTACTGGCCAAACGCATGATTGAAGCCGGTGCTTGCTGTATTCAACTCGAAAACCAAGTGTCTGACGAAAAGCAATGTGGTCACCAAGACGGTAAGGTTACCGTGCCCCATGAAGACTTTTTGGGTAAAATTCGTGCAGTGCGTTACGCCTTCCTAGAGTTAGGTGTGGATGATGGCGTTATTGTTGCTCGTACCGACTCACTAGGCGCTGGCCTAACCAAGCAAATTGCTGTTACTAACACGCCAGGCGACTTGGGCGATCAATATAACTCCTTCTTAGACTGCGACGAAGTAACAATGGCCGACCTTAACAACGGCGACGTAGTACTCAACCGCGACGGTAAGTTGGTGCGGCCTAAGCGTTTACCTTCTAACTTGTTCCAGTTCCGCAAGGGTACCGGTGAAGATCGTTGTGTTTTAGACAGCATTACTTCCCTACAGAATGGTGCAGACCTTTTGTGGATCGAAACAGAAAAGCCCCATGTAGAGCAAATTGGTGCCATGGTAAGCCGTATTCGTGAAGTGGTCCCCAATGCTAAGTTGGTGTACAACAACTCACCATCATTTAACTGGACGCTAAACTTCCGTCAGCAAATGTTTGATGCAATGTCTGCAGCCGGTGATGATGTGTCTGCTTATGATCGTGCTGACTTGATGAGTGCTGCATACGATGCCACTGATCTGGCTATAGCCGCCGATGAAAAAATTCGCACCTTCCAGGCCGATTCAGCCCGTGAAGCCGGTATCTTCCATCACTTGATCACCTTGCCAACTTACCACACAACAGCCTTGTCTACGGACAATTTGGCCAAAGACTACTTTGGTGACCAAGGTATGCTGGGCTATGTTGCTGGTGTGCAACGTAAGGAAATTCGCCAAGGTATTGCCTGTGTTAAGCATCAGAACATGGCTGGATCCGATATGGGTGATGATCATAAAGAATACTTCTCTGGCGATGCCGCTTTGAAGGCTTCTGGTAAAGATAACACCATGAATCAGTTTGGTTAGTAGGGTAAAAAAAATATAAATCAATGTGTTAGTAAAATAACGTTACACAATGGGCATAAATGTGCATTTAAAGTGTACTCGACTAAAGTAGTACACAGTGTGAACAAAAGAGGCCAATGGCCTCTTTTTTTTAACTTGTTTTTCAAGTGCCTCTGACCCTCTTGAAAAATAGCCTTGTTGAAGTGGTATGAACAAGGTACCCTTTTGTTTTTGTCGATAATCCACACAGAGAAGCTCCCATGGTACAGCAACAAACTCAAGGCTTAGATGAAGCTTTTGATGCCATTATTGATGCCTGGTTAATCGAACGTCAGGCTCTGTTGACGCAATTTGTAGCCTTGCCTCAAATGAGTGTTACGGACGATTTAATACAAGCGCTACATGGCTTGTGCGAAGCCATGGTGGATTATAGTTCCCGTGGCCACTTTCATGTGTATGAACAACTGTTGAGCCACATTAAGCAATACAATGAAAAGCATCAACAGCAAGCACAGCTACTGTTAGGCAAAATACACGACACTACCGACAAGATAGTCATCTTCGACGATGAGTATGGCGCGGTGCAGAAACTCACTGTGCAGGACGTTGGCCACTTTAATGGCCGTCTTTCACGCTTAGGTGAGGTTTTGACTGAACGGTTTAATTATGAGGACCAACTCATGGTTTTGTTACAGGCTAGCTTGCCATAAAATGAGCTTTTTAATGGCTTTTACGCAGACTTCAAAAGGGGTGTCTTGTGTCACAATTTAATCAAATTGGCATTATTGGTAGGCTGCATAGCCCAGCGGTGGTAGAGACTGTGCATCGGGTTATGGCCTGTTTAAGCCGTTGTCAGCACCATGTCTGGGTTGATGAGCCCATTGCGGCTTGCCTCGATGCAGAGCTTTTGGTGGGGATGCAATACGGTACTGGTGATGTTCACTTTTTAGGCCAGCAGTGTGATCTTGTGATTGTGGTTGGTGGTGATGGCAGCATGCTCTCGGCGGCTCGCGTTATGGCTACCTATGGTGTGCCCATGATTGGCATTAACCGCGGTAAGTTGGGTTTTTTAACCGACATTGCACCAGACCAACTGGAGTCTTCCCTAGAACAAGTATTGGCTGGGCAATTTGAGACCAGCGACCGCTTTATGTTGTCGGCCCACGTGTTGCGTAACGGCAAGGAAGTGGGGCGCGGCAGTGGTCTTAATGATGTGGTGTTACATCCTGGCCGCTCGGCTCGTATGTTGGCGTTTGATCTTTCTATTGATGGCATGCCAGCCTACTTTGATCGCGCCGACGGGCTCATCATTGCTACGCCCACGGGCTCTACCGCCTATGCTCTGTCTGCCGGTGGGCCGATTATGCACCCCAGCTTAGATGCCATTGCCTTGGTGCCTATGAATCCCCATAACTTGAGCAGTCGGCCCTTAGTGGTTTCAGCTGACGCCGAGCTCGAGGTACATATAGGTCAAGATAACAGCACCCAGCCGATTATAAGTTGTGATGGCCAGGTACATATAGTGTGTGAACCCGGAGATCAGGTGTTGATTCGCCGCCACGATGCCAGGCTTAAGGTGTTACACCCCTTAGGGCATCATTTTTATGAGCGCTGTCGCAGTAAATTAGGCTGGCACGGTCGCGCCAATGACGATGGTTGATAACCCATGATGCACCTGCAAAGCTTTGCCGAACAAGCGGATTTGTTGCCTATTACCCAAGCCCTATGGCAGCACAAAATTCCCCATCGAGTACGTCAGGTTAATGCCGAGCAGCAACTTTGGCTACAAAATGCTAGTCAGGCTGATGCCGCGCTGGCCATATGCGCAGCGGTGTTGGCTAGTGCCAAAGGCGATGCTTTAGGGCCGCCGCCAAGTGCGGTAAAAACTTCGGCGTTAAGCTGGGTTAGGCTTAGTAGCATTAGCTCTTGGTTGCGACAGTTGCCCGTTACTGGTTTAACCTTAGGATTGGTGGTTTTGGTGGCCATTATCACCCAGTTGGGAGCTTCCTTAACCACCGCCGCTTGGCTAACTTTTTACCCCTTAATTATCGATACTCAGGTTTACTTAGTGACCGGCTATGAACACCTGTGGCGCCAGCCCTGGCGCTTAATAAGCCCGATATTGCTGCACTTTGGTTGGTTGCACATAGTATTTAATAGCCTTTGGTGGCTGGATTTGGGCCGCCGTATTGAGGCTCAATCGAGGTGGGTGTTGGTAATACTCTTGCTGTTTACTGGTTTGGCTGGAAATTTGGCTCAAGCTTGGCAGGGCGCAAGTTTGTTTGGTGGCCTGTCGGGGGTCATCTATGGGCTTTTAGGTTATATCTACATTATCGATCGCTTTAACCCCCAGCGTTATTACTTACCCCAGAGTATTTTGTTGTTTATGCTGTTGTGGCTAATCTTGGGCTTAACGGATGTGTTATCGGTGGTTGGTTTTGGCAGTATGGCTAATATGGCCCACTTAGGTGGGTTGCTGGCGGGTGTGGGCTTTGGTTTGCTACATACTTTGTGGCTGCACAAAAGCCGCTCATAGTGGTAAACAAAAGGCGGTAAAAAACAGGCCGCGGCGAGCTATTAGTTATGTTATTCTTCTGCTCCGTGTTTTTATCTTAGGAGGTTTGGTGTATGGAGTATAATCAGCTCATTGCCCAACTGACCCCAGAAGTTTATCAGCGTCTAAAGAGCGCCATAGAAATTGGTAAGTGGCCAGACGGGCGGTTGCTCAGTGAAGCCCAGAAAGCCTCCTGTATGGAAGCAGTGTTACGCTATCAAGCTTTGAAGCTAGACCCAAAGCAGCATACAGGCTATATGGCCGATAGCTGTAAGTCCAAAGCCCCTAGTGAACAAATCATTAAAATTCATTAATTAAATCCATCATGAATACTCCCCAAATTCTGCAAGGACACCTGGTTAAGCTGAGCACTCATATTGACCCCGTGCCCGATGCTCAAGTGCAATACACCCTTGTTTTAGGTGATCAGAAACTGCACCTTAACCCGCTCATCGGTGAATCCATACGGCTTGAACATTTAGGTCAAATTAATTGTAGCCACTGTGGCCGAAAAACCAAAAAAAGCTATAGCCAAGGCTTTTGTTTTCCCTGTATGCAAAAGTTGCCTCAGTGTGACTTATGCATCATGAGCCCAGAGCGATGCCACTTTGATGCCGGTACTTGTCGCGACGAAGCTTGGGGGCAAGCTTTTTGCATGCAGCCCCATATCGTTTATTTAGCCAATTCATCGGGTTTGAAGGTGGGTATTACCAGGCATAATCAGATGCCTACTCGATGGCTGGATCAAGGTGCTGCCCAGGCGATGCCCATTATGCAGGTGTCCAGCCGCAAGCTGTCTGGTCAAGTTGAAAGCGTGTTAAAACAGTATGTGGCCGATAAAACCAACTGGCGGCAATTGCTTAAAGGAGATGCCGAGCATATAGACCTTGTCCAAGCGGCCGATGCCTTGCTTAATCAAGCAGAACCAGAGCTGGAAGCCCTGTTGGCTAACTTGGGTCAGGCCGATTATCAATGGCTGGATACACCAGCCATCAGTATGCGCTACCCAGTATTAGAATACCCCACTAAAATTGTGTCCCACAACCTAGATAAAGAACCCGTATTAGAAGGCCGCTTGTTAGGCATAAAAGGCCAATACCTGATACTCGACACGACGGTGATTAATATCCGCAAATATTCCTCCTATTTGGTGCAATTTAGCTCATGACCACAGACACCCAAACCATTTACTTAGCCGACTACCAAGTGCCGGAATTTATTATCGACACTACGGATTTAGATATTTATATTGGTGACGAATACACCTCGGTGGTGGCGCGTTTGCAAGTGCGTCGTAACCCCGCGTCAGAGCATCAAGATGTAGACTTGCTATTGCATGGTGGCAAAGACATTAAGCTGCAACAGGTGACGATGGATGGTTTGTTGCTAGAAGATGATCGCTACGAGTTACAAGGCACCGATCTATGTATCAATCAGTGTCCTAATGAGTTTGTATTAATCACAGAATGCTTGATTCAGCCCCAACACAACACCAGTTTAGAGGGCCTGTATAAGTCTGGAGCTATGTATTGCACCCAATGCGAGGCCGAAGGCTTTCGCAATATCACTTATTATTTAGATCGCCCCGATGCCTTGTCTGTATTTACCACTCGCATCAGGGCAGCGAAGGCCGATTATCCAATCTTATTGGCCAACGGTAACCCGGTTGAGCAAGGTGACCTAGACCATGGTGAACACTTTGCCGTGTGGCATGATCCTTTTCCTAAGCCAGCCTATTTGTTTGCCATGGTGGCAGGGGACTTAGTAAAACAGGAAGATCAATTCACCACCTGCTCAGGCCGCGCAGTGGTGCTGCAGATTTTTGTTGAAGCCCATAATAGCCATAAGTGTGACCATGCCTTAGCTTCATTAAAACGGGCTATGTTGTGGGACGAACAAGTTTACGGCCGTGAGTACGACTTGGATTTATTCATGATTGTGGCGGTAGACGACTTCAATATGGGTGCCATGGAAAACAAAGGCCTAAATATCTTTAATTCAGACTGTGTGCTGGCCGACCCAGCCACCAGCAGTGATACCATGTTTGAGCGTATTGAAGGCATTGTGGCGCATGAATATTTTCATAACTGGTCGGGCAATCGTGTCACTTGTAGAGATTGGTTTCAGTTAAGCCTCAAAGAAGGCTTTACCGTGTTTAGAGATGCTCAATACACTGCTCATACATACTCTGCCGCGGTGAAACGTATTGACGATGTTACCCTGTTACGCACCCACCAGTTTGCCGAAGACGCCAGCCCCATGGCGCATCCAATTCGGCCCGCATCCTACATGGAAATTAACAATTTTTATTCGGTCACTGTGTACGAAAAAGGTGCCGAGGTGGTAGGCATGGTGCATACTTTGTTGGGTGCGCATCTGTTCCGTAAGGGCAGTGACCTTTACTTTGATCGTCACGATGGCCAAGCCGTGACTACCGATGATTTTGTGGCCGCCATGAGTGATGCTAGTGGGGTTGATTTAAGCCAGTTTAAGCGTTGGTACAGTCAGGCGGGCACGCCCACCTTAACGGTTACCGATGACTATGATGCTGCACGTCAGGAATATCAGCTAACAGTGCAGCAAACGACTCCAGCAACGGCTGAATGCGAGCACAAGCTGCCTTTCCATTTGCCGCTGCGCATGGCATTACTCGACGATCAAGGTCAAAGCATGGCTTTGCAGTTGCAGGGCCAGCATACACCGCTAGGTCAGGAATGCGTGCTGGATATCACTCAGGCCGAGCAAACCTTTGTCTTTACCGGCGTTGCCACAGCACCTACGCCATCCCTTTTGCGTGGCTTTTCGGCCCCTGTGAAGCTGGATTACGCTTACAGCCAAGCACAATTGTTATTTCTTGCCAGCCATGACCAAGACGGTTTCAATCGTTGGGAAGCCAGTCAGAGGTTGTTGATTGAGGCCACGCAGCAAGCCATGGTGCAGGGCAGCCAATTTCAGCTGACGGCGCCCTTTAAGCTGGCGGCGCCCTTGGTGGCCATGTTAGAGGTGAGCTTAACTAATACTAAGTTCGATCCAGCCATGGTCGCCAAGCTAGTGCAGCTGCCAAGTGAAGCTTATTTAGCAGAAACACAACAACAAGTGGATGTGGATCAGATTCATGCGGGCCGCGAAACCATGCGTCAAGCCATTGCCGGGGCATTAGAGACACAGTTATTGGCTTGCTATGAACGCTGCCATGATACCGGCTCTGTTAGTCAGGCCTTTAGCCAAACGGGCTTAGCCATAGGTCAGCGGGCGTTAAAGAATGTTTGCTTGGCCTACCTAAGTAGCTTAGAACAACCACAATACCAGCAATTGGCATTGGCTCAATATGAACTTCAAGCCAATATGACCGATGTGGGCGCTGCCTTACAAATATTGATTGGCCTAAAAGACACGCAAGTGGCAGTGCCTTTGCTGGCCGACTTCTACCAGCGCTGGAGCGACGATGCTCAGGTTGTGGACCAGTGGTTTGCCTTGCAGTCGGGCGCTAACCGCGCCGGCCGTTTGCTGCAAGTAAAGGCCTTGTTAGAGCATGAAGCATTCGATATTCGTAATCCCAATAAGGTGCGTAGTCTGGTGGGTGGTTTCATGCGCAGTGCCATTAACTTCCATGCTCAAGACGGATCGGGTTATGCCTTTGTAGCCGACATGGTGCTACGTATCGACCCTATTAACCCGATGATGGCCGCACGTTTGGTTACCCCTTTGGGGCGTTTTAAGCGCCACACCCCGGTGCGGCAGCAGTTAATGCAGGCGCAGTTGCAACGCCTTAGTCAGGCTGCCTTGAGTAAAGATGTGTTTGAAGTGGTGAGCAAAGCTCTAGCTACAAGTGAGACGGGTTAGCCTCACGTGTCCGAATTAAAAGTAAGCGATCAGGAGTCGCCAGCTAAACTAATAGCCAAGTTAAAAGTAGGGGTTTTGCTGGTGAACTTAGGCTCACCCGATGCCCCCACGGCCGAGGCCGTAAAGCCCTATTTAAAGCAGTTTTTGTCGGATCGGCGGGTGGTGGATTTACCCCCTTGGCTGTGGCAACCCATTCTGCAGGGCATTATTTTGCGTAAGCGGCCACCCCGTTCTGCTGCACTGTATAAAAAGATATGGCTTGATGAAGGCGCACCTCTTACGATTTATAGCCGTGCCATACAGGTTGCTTTGCAGACTATGGCCGACTCCAAACAGTTCAACTGGCAGATAGAACTGGGCATGACCTATGGCAACCCGAGTTTAGCTTCAGGCTTAGAGAAACTGATGCAAGCGGATGTGGACCGGGTCATCCTCTTGCCCCTGTTTCCGCAATATTCCACCACCACCACCGCAGCAGTGGAAGATGCTTATACTCAAGCAGCATCACGTTTGGGTTGTCTGTTACCCATGCAACTGATTGCCAATTATCATGCTCAGCCGGCACACATTGAGGCCTTAGCCGCCTCGGTGCAAGAGCACTGGCGTCACCATGGTGAAGCACAGCATTTACTGATTTCGTTTCATGGCACACCTGAAGCTACACGTCAAAAAGGCGACCCCTATTATCAACAATGCTTGACTACGGGTGCCTTGTTGGCGCAAAAACTAAACCTAAATGAAGCTGATTATAGCCTGTGTTTTCAATCACGCTTTGGCTATCAGCCGTGGTTGCAACCCTACGCCAAAGACAAACTGACGCAATTAGCCCAACAGGGGCACAGCCAAGTGCAAGTTATTTGCCCAGGTTTTGCGGTGGATTGTTTAGAAACCTTAGAAGAAGTGGCGATTGGCTTTGCCGAACATTTCAAAACTGCAGGTGGTAACGATTTAAGTTACATCGCGGCGCTTAACCAGGCGCCCAGTCAAATTTTGGCATTGGCTGAGCTGGTTAAGGGCAGTTAAGAGGCTTGTTGGGCTAATACCCGCTCTACCGTGGCCACGATAGTTTGGGTTTGATGGTCTATTTCCATGTTCACCAGTTCACCTACAGTGGCTGTGCCAAAGCCAGTAACCCGCAAGGTTTCAGGGATTAGACACACGCAGAAGGTATTGTTTGTAACCGTACCAACAGTAAGGCTGCAGCCATTGAGGCCAATGAAGCCTTGTGGTAAAACATGCTTTTGATGGTCTGCTGGTAGGGTGAACCAAATGCTGGTGTTATGGTCTTGTTGATCGATGTGGCTGATATGGATAGCGGCTGAAACATGACCGGAAATAATATGGCCGCCAATTTCGTCGCCATATTTGAGGGAGCGTTCTACGTTAACTAGATCTCCCTGAGCCAACAATCCCAAATTAGTCAGTTTGAGGGTTTGACCGATGACGTCAAAGTTAAATAGATTATCGTTTTGAGCAGTGACCGTTAGGCAGGTACCGTTAATGGCAATGCTGGCGCCGATGGCCACCGCTTGGCTAATGGCATCGGGTAGCCGAATAACAAGACTACGTTGGGCTTGGCTTCCGCTGATGGATTCAATTTGACCTTGGCCTTGGACTATTCCAGTAAACATGATGCGCCTAATGAGTGAAGTTAAAGAAAAGCATATTAATCAAGAGCTCCATGTTAGCAGAGCCGGTTGTTGCTGCGAAGTAGAGATTGAGGAGAGTTTGTGAGCCGTATTATTTTGGCGCCCATGGAAGGCCTGGCCGACGCCATTCTACGGGACTGTTTGACACGCATTGGTGGTATTGACCTGTGCGTCACAGAATTCATTCGAGTCACCAATCAACTGTTGCCTGCTAGGGTGTTTAAGCGTTTGTGCCCCGAGTTAGCCAACGCTGCCAAAACCCCTGCAGGGGTGCCAGTACGGATTCAGTTGCTCGGCAGTGATCCGCAGGCTTTGGCAGCCAATGCAGTGCGGGCTTTGGAATTAGGCTCGCCCGGAATAGATTTAAATTTCGGCTGTCCGGCCAAAACCGTAAACCGTAGCCAGGGCGGGGCCGTGCTGTTGCAAGAACCCAAGCGGGTCGCACATATTGTTGCCACCGTGCGCCAAGCCATTGGTGATGATGCCTGGCTCAGTGCTAAAATGCGTTTAGGTTTTGCCAGTAAAGATTTAGCTTTTGACAATGCTAAAGGCATTGCCGATGCGGGTGCTAATGAGTTGACGGTGCATGCCCGTACCAAACTAGAAGGTTATCGACCTCCTGCCCACTGGCACTGGATTAAAAAAATTCGCCAGCAGATAGATATTCCGGTGATTGCCAATGGCGAAGTCTGGACTCCTCAAGACTATGCTGCCTGCAGACATGCCAGTGGTAGTGATGACATTATGATCGGGCGCGGCTTGGTATGGAAGCCAGACTTAGCCCTGCAAATTCGTCACCAACTAGCGCAACAGCCACACCAAGCTTGGGATTGGAGTGCGTTATTGCCTACAGTGCTTTACTTTATTGAGCGTGTTGAAGCTACTGTTGAGGTTAAATATCAAGATGCACGTATTAAGCAATGGCTTAAATTATTGGGCCGAGTTTACCCCCAAGCTGACGCTTGTTTTGACCAAGGTAAACGCCTCAAGACTCTGGTTGAATTGCGTCAATTAGTGCAAGCCAGCGGTTAGGCCTAAGGCTTTTGTCTGTGGTGCTACAAAGGCCTTGAGCTATCAGGCTATAATAGCGCTATAAATTTATAGCTTGTTTGCTTAGAGGTCATGCTGTGTACTCCATTGCTCGTAGTTTGTTATTTCAATTGTCAGCCGAAACGGCCCATGAACTAACCTTAGAGGGCCTGGCGGCGGGCGCTAGGTTAGGCTTATTGCCGGCCTTAGCCCCTAGTGTGGCGTCTGTGCCTGTTAATGTGATGGGCATCAATTTTCCCAACCCCGTTGGCCTGGCCGCGGGCCTAGACAAAAATGCCAGTGCCTTAGATGGCTTTGCTGCCTTAGGTTTTGGCTTTGTAGAGGTGGGGACTGTTACGCCAAGGCCGCAACTAGGTAATGCTAAGCCACGCATGTTTCGCTTACCCGAGGCGCAAGCGATTATTAACCGTATGGGCTTTAACAATGACGGTGTAGATAATTTAGTTGCCAATGTAAAGCGGGCCAAATTTGATGGTGTGTTAGGTATTAATATTGGCAAAAATTTTGATACCGCGGTAGAAGATGCGGCGGCGGATTATATTATCTGCATGCAAAAGGTGTATCAGTATGCCAGCTACATTACTATCAATATCTCTTCGCCTAACACGCCTGGGCTACGCGATCTGCAGTATGGCGAATCCCTTACTCAGCTCTTGTCTGCATTGAAGCAAGAACAAACCGCGCTGACCCAAACCTATGGCCGCTATGTGCCCCTGGCGGTGAAGATTGCGCCTGACATGGATGCCGAACAGTTGCAGGGCGTTGCCCATTGTGTGCTTGAGCAAAACATGGACGCAGTCATCGCCACCAACACCACGTTAAGCAAAGAAGCGGTGACGGGCCTAGAATTTGGCCAGGAAGCAGGTGGCCTTAGTGGTGCGCCAGTGAAAGATAAAGCCACCCAAACCATTGCTGACCTATATGCTATTTTGACCGATCAGGTGCCTATTATTGGCGTTGGAGGTATTGGATGCGGTGCCGATGCGCTGGAAAAACTGGCTGCTGGCGCCAAGTTAGTACAGCTTTACACAGGCTTGATATATCAAGGACCGGGTCTGATTAAACAGTGCGTCGAAGCATGCCGGGATGTAGTTAAGTAGATTAGAAATCACTCAAGAGGAGATAGCTATGCAGGAGAAAAAATCAGCCTGGCGGGCATTGCTCAGTTACGCGCAAAGTGTGCTCGCTGGGTTGATTGGTATTCAGTCCAATGCAAAGCGCGAGCAGGACTTAAACCAGGGTGGCCTTGAACGTATGATTTATATAGGTCTAGGTACTTTAGTGGTGTTTATCATTATAGTGGTGAGCGCTGTCAATATTGCGCTTCCTGATTGATAATTCCAGGAAAATATTCAAAATAATACTTGATTATTACCCCTTAAATTGATAATAATCAGCTCGGCCTAAATACTAGTGTGTTTGGGTACATCTAACTAAACATTTCCCCCACAAAAATAACAAGGAGGGCAGGCATGGGTTCTAGAGCTTGGCAACGCCTAAGTTCTGTAGTCTTGAGTATGGTATCAGCACCCGCTGCAATGGCAGCATGGGAATTGAATATGCCTCGAGGTATCACAGAAGTAAGTCAATCTATATACGACTTGCATATGCTTATTTTTTGGATTTGCGTCTGGATTGGCGCGGTGGTTTTTGGGGTCATGTTTTACTCCATTTTCAAACACCGTAAGTCCAAGGGTGCAAAAGCCTCCCAGTTTCACGAAAGTCTTGGTCTAGAACTGCTTTGGACGGCTGTGCCAACGGCCATTCTGATCGCCATGGCGATACCTGCAACCTCCACCTTAATCGAAATGTACGATACCACCGATGCCGACATCGATATTAAAATTACCGGCCATCAGTGGAAGTGGCAGTATGACTATTTGGGCGAAAATGTAGGTTTCTTTAGTAACCTCACTACCAGCCAAGATGAGATCTATAATCGCACCCCTAAAGGCGAAAACTACTTGCTTGAAGTAGATAAGCATGTGGTGGTGCCAACGGGTAAAAAAATCCGATTCTTAATTACTTCTAACGACGTTATCCACGCTTGGTGGGTGCCGGAAATTGCCGTTAAAAAAGACGCTATTCCAGGCTACATCAACGAATCTTGGGCCATCATTCCCGAGGGTAAAGAAGGCCTTTATCGTGGCCAATGTGCAGAGTTATGTGGTGTAGACCACGGCTTCATGCCCATTGTGCTAGAAGCGGTTACGGCGGATCAATACCAAGTTTGGTTAGATGATCAGCGCGCTGCAGCGAAAGCCGAAGCAGCCGCAGCTTTGGGTAACTTTAGCCATGAAGAATTGATGACTAAGGGAGCAGAAGTTTACGCTCGTAGTTGTGCCGCATGTCATGGCGGGCAAGGCGAAGGCATGGGCAGTGTGTTTCCAGCCCTGGCCGGCAGCGCTATTGCTACGGGAGATATTGCCGCCCACATTGATATCGTGCTGAAGGGTAAATCTGGTACCGCAATGCAGGCCTTCGGCGTGCAGCTTAGCGAAGTGGATTTAGCCGCAGTTATCACCTATGAGCGTAATGCTTGGGGTAATGACACTGGCGATACGGTGACCCCAAAAATGATCATTAACGCAAAACAATAGGAGGCTCGATATGACAACTGCGACCGCTCATCACGACGATCACGGCCATCATGGGCCTGCTAAAGGCATCATGCGCTGGGTATTAACAACTAACCATAAGGACATAGGTACCATGTACCTGTGGTTCTCATTCATTATGCTGTTCATTGGCGGCACCATGGCGCTCATTGTCCGCTCGGAGCTATTCCAGCCGGGTATGCAGCTGATTGAACCTGAGTTCTTTAACCAAATGACCACCATGCATGGCTTGATTATGGTATTTGGCGTTATCATGCCGGCCTTTGTGGGCCTAGCCAACTGGATGGTGCCGCTTATGGTGGGTGCCCCAGACATGGCTCTACCACGCATGAATAACTGGAGCTTTTGGATTTTACCCTTTGCTTTCGGCATGCTATTACTGACTTTGTTTTCCGAAGCCGGTGCACCTAACTTTGGTTGGACCTTTTACGCGCCCTTATCCACCACCTATGCCCCCAGCAGTGTGACCTTCTTTATTTTTGGTGTGCACATGATGGGTATTTCGTCCATTATGGGTGCCATTAACATTATCTCGACTATCTTGAACCTGCGGGCTCCAGGTATGACTTTAATGAAGATGCCGCTGTTTGTGTGGACTTGGTTAATTACGGCTTATCTGCTGATTGCCGTTATGCCCGTACTAGCTGGCGTAGTAACCATGATGTTGATGGATATTCACTTTGGTACCAGTTTCTTTGATGCGGCTGGCGGTGGCGACCCTGTGTTATTCCAGCACGTGTTCTGGTTCTTTGGTCACCCAGAAGTGTACATTATGATATTGCCTGCCTTTGGCATTGTCTCGCAGATTATCCCAACTTTTGCGCGTAAGCCTTTGTTTGGCTACTCCTCTATGGTATATGCCACCTCGTCCATTGCCTTCTTGTCCTTTATTGTGTGGGCCCACCATATGTTTACTGTGGGGCTGCCGCTAAATACCGAACTGTTCTTTATGTACGCCACTATGTTGATTGCTATCCCTACAGGGGTAAAAGTCTTCAACTGGGTGGCGACTATGTTTAGAGGCTCCATGACCTTTGAAACACCCATGTTATTTGCCATAGCCTTTGTGGTGTTATTTACCATTGGTGGCTTCTCAGGTTTGATGTTGGCCATCGCACCGGCGGATTTCCAGTACCATGACACTTACTTTGTAGTAGCGCATTTCCACTATGTGTTAGTGCCGGGTGCCTTGTTTGGCATTATTGCTGGGGTTTACTACTGGTTACCTAAGTGGACTGGACACTATTACGACGAAAAATTAGGCAAGTTTCATTTTTGGATGTCTTTCATTGGCGTCAACGTAACTTTTTTCCCTATGCACTTTGTTGGCCTAGCGGGTATGCCACGTCGTATCCCTGACTATGCCTTACAGTTTGCAGACTTTAATGCCATTGCCTCTGTGGGTGCCTTTGTATTTGGCTTCTCCCAGTTGATTTTGCTCTATGTTGTTATTAAGAGTATTCGCGGTGGTGAAAAGGCTACGGATCAAGTATGGGAAGGTGCCGAAGGTTTGGAATGGACAGTGGCTTCACCAGCGCCGTACCACACCTTTTCTGAACCACCCCACGTTAAATAATGGCAGATAAAACACCTAAGGCTCGTTTTAAGGCTAATAATACAGCCTTAAAACTAGTGGTGGCAGCGGTGGCCATGTTTGGTTTTGGTTTTGCCTTAGTGCCGCTGTATGACGTATTTTGTGAGATTACGGGTATCAACGGTAAAACTGCCGGCCCGGTTGAAAGAATTGAACAGTGGGTGGACACCAGCCGCACTATTAAAGTGCAGTTTATCACCACCAATAACGCGGGCATGCCATGGGAGTTTAAAGCTCTGCAAGAAGACGTTGAGCTGCACCCTGGAGCATGGACGCAAGTGGAATTTTGGGCCTTAAACCCAACCCAAGAAGACATGGTAGGCCAAGCGGTACCGAGTGTATCGCCGGCGGAAGCTGCCGAATATGTACAAAAAACAGAATGTTTCTGTTTTAGTCAGCAAAAGTTAGCGGCAGGAGAAGGGCGTCAAATGCCTTTGATCTTTACCATTGACCCCAAGCTGCCGCCACATATTCGTACGCTAACTATGTCTTATACAATATTTGATGCAGGAGCATTTGCCAAATAGTTTTTGGTGAGGTTCTTGATACATTTTTAAACGGCCTTAGACAGCCCAATAATAATCCTTCGACCAAGGAGCAATACATGGCAACATCCAGTTATTACGTACCAGAGAGCAGTCACTTTCCAATTATGGCAAGTTTAGGCTTGATAGGTATGGCAGCCGGTGCAGGCGGCATGATGAATCACATGAGTGCAGGTGGCGTGGGTTATGCCTTTGCGCATTATGTTTTTTTCGCCGGATCTTTGTTATTAGCCTTTGTGCTATTTAACTGGTTCAGTAAAGTAGTGACTGAAAGCAGGGCGGGCATGTATAGCCCGCAGATGGACCGTTCTTTTCGTTGGGGCATGAGCTGGTTTATTTTTTCCGAAGTGATGTTCTTCGCTGCTTTCTTTGGGGCGCTGCTTTATGTACGCCAATGGGCTGGCCCTTGGTTAGATGGCCAAGGCGATAAAGGCAGTTCGCACATGTTATGGCCTGCATTTGACTATGCTTGGCCCATGTTTAATAACCCCGCAGGTGCCGATTTACCTGGCCCTAGGGCCATTATTGATCCATGGCATATCCCGCTATTGAATACAGTGCTGTTGATGTCATCCAGTGTCACGGTAACGTTTGCCCACCATGCGTTGCGCACTATGCAACGTGGACGGACTATTTTCTGGTTGGCTTTTACAGTGATTTTAGGCGCGGTGTTCGTTTACTATCAGGTGATGGAGTATATTGAGGCCTACACCGAATTAGGCTTAACCTTAGACTCTGGTATTTACGGTTCTACCTTCTTTATGCTTACCGGCTTCCACGGGGCCCATGTAACCATAGGCGCCTTTATTTTGTTTGTTATGTTGGTGCGCATCTGCAAGGGTCACTTTACGCCGGAGCAGCATTTTGGCTTTGAAGCTGCTACTTGGTATTGGCACTTTGTTGATATGGTATGGATTGGTTTGTTCTTCTTTGTGTATATTTTATAGCGGCTCTAGTTGAGCTCACAAAAGGCAGCGAAAGCTGCCTTTTGTGTTAATGCGCTGGGCTTAATGAATTGCAGCCCAAGGGGCATGAGTCACTAATTGACCGCTCCAAAAGCCATAAATGACCACCAAAATAAGTAATACCACCAGACTTATACGATACTTTAATGAGGTTAATAAACGGGTGGATTTGCTGTCGTCTTTTATTAAAAATATAAAACCACTGGTAAGGCTGATAAGTGCCAGTAGCAACAGAAGGGCGATAATGATTTTGATCATGCAATGGGTCTCATTAGTTCGGTTAGCCGTTGGGGGTAAGCCATATGCTTAACAAAATAGCTGCCCATAAGGCCTTATTGGTGTTCACTTTGCTGTTTTTGCCGTTGACCTTATGGTTGGGTTTTTGGCAATTAGACCGTGTGGAACAAAAACGTCAGTTAATAGCGAGCTTGACGGCTTTGGAACAGCCGCTTGTTATCGTTGCAGGCCAAAATGTATCTGATCTGCTTGATTTGCAAAGGGTGACACTGCAGGCGAGCTTTATCAAGCCCTTTGTATGGTTTAAAGATAATCAGGTGGTTAATGGCCAGGTGGGCTACGACCTGGTGGCTTTGGTCAAGGTAGGTGCCGACCTGCTATTGGTGAATCGGGGATGGTTTGCCTCCCATGGGCAGCGAGATCCTTTGCCAATATTGCCATGGTTGGAAGGTAGCATGGCCTTAACTGGGCGCCTAGTACCGATCCAAGCCAACCCGTATCAGTTAGCAGCAGACGTTTACACTGGGCAATACCCTCAGCTGGTGCAAGCATTTGACCTGCCGCAGTTGCAAAATCAACTAAAACAGCCGTTGCTGCCTTGGGTATTGAAGTTAGATGCGCCAAGCCCAGCCCTATTGGTGCCCCATTGGCGTGCCAGTACTATGACGCCTGAGAAACATTTAGGTTATGCTTGGCAGTGGTTTGGTCTCGCTTTAACCCTTTGCTTGCTATATATTTATCGCGTATTTTTTGCAACCTCCGACTAACAACAGGTAGATGAATGACCACCAAGAACAGTAATCGTTTTACCTTGTACGCAGTGTTTGCCATAACTGCCGTGCCTTTGATCATTGCCATGATTATGTATTTTAACCTTTGGGGCGTGCCCCAAGGCCGTACCAACTTTGGTGAGTTATTGTTGCCTCCAGAGCAATTACAGCAGACTCAACTGGTAGACCAAGAAGGCACGCCTTGGTCTCAACAAGAAGCCGACAAGCGTTGGTTGATGGTTTATGTGGCTGGACCTGAATGTGCGCAAGTGTGTGTAGAAGCCGCTCATTTGTTGCGTCAGATCAACATTGCCTTAGGTAAGGAAGCCTTTCGAGTTAGCCGTATCATGGTGAGTGAACAGACTCAAAATGACCCTAAGATGACGCTGGATTACCCAGTTTTGTTGCAATTACTTAGTCAGGCTCCTGAGTTTTTTGTTGCCGGGCAGGGCGTCTATCTGGTGGATCCCTTAGGTAACATCATGATGTATTATAGCCTTGAATTTATAGGCAAAGAGTTGCTTAAAGACCTGAAGAAGTTACTTAAAACCTCCAATATAGGATAAGGGCCAGCATGAACACCTCTGTTTTTGCTCCCAAGTGGAGCATGGTTCTAACCTATCTTGCGTTAGCGCTGGTGACCTGTGTTATCGTCTTGGGTTCATGGACGAGGCTTGCTGATGCTGGCTTGGGTTGTCCGGATTGGCCTGGCTGTTATGGATCGATCTTGGTGCCTCAATCGGCGGCCGAAATTGCAGCCGCTCAAGCCTTATATCCAGACTCACCCGTGGAACCGCAAAAGGGTTGGATGGAAATGATCCATCGCTACTTTGCCTCTGTTTTAGGTTTGGTGATTATGATTTTGGCGTTGTTGTCTTGGGGCCAACGCAAGCGTTTACATTACCCCTTTATACTGACCCAAGGCTTGCTTGCCATGGTGATATTGCAGGGCGCTTTTGGTGCCTGGACTGTGACTTGGAAACTATGGCCTCAAGTGGTTACTACGCACTTGTTAGGTGGATTTTTTACCGCTAGCCTGTTGATGCTTTTGTTAATTAAGTTGCGGCGTATGGGACGGGCCATTAAGCCCTTGAGGTTGATTAATATGCGCCATGGGCGGCTGCGAACCTGGTCTATGGTGGCTTTAGTTTTGGTTGTAGCCCAAGTGTTATTGGGTGGCTGGATGAGTTCTAACTATGCCGCTTTGGCCTGTGCTAGTTTGCCAGATTGCAATGGTTCATGGTGGCCTGTTATGGATTTCCCTCAAGCCTTTAATATCACTCAATCCCTTGGGCCTAATTACCTTGGGGGCTTGATGAGCAGTGAGGCCCGTCAAGCTATTCATGTTCTACACCGTTATGGTGCCGTTATTTTAGGCCTGTATTTGTTGCTTGTAAGTTATCTTTTTTTGAATCAGAAAGATCGACGTTTGCGGGCTTTTGGTTTAGCCTTTGTACTCTTGTTTTTAGTGCAGTTTACTTTGGGGCTTGCCAATGTTTATTTTTTCTTGCCATTGCCCGTGGCGGTGGCCCATAATTTAGGTGGCGCATGTTTATTTGTACTCACTATGAGCCTTAATTATTTAGTTTTTAGTAGCCGAGGAAAGCTTGATGAGTTTTGAAGCCAGCGCCAATGTAAGTAATCAAAACTGGCGCGACTATTACGAAATGTGCAAACCCAATGTGGTATTGCTGATGCTGCTGACTTCTTTGGTAGGCATGTTTATGGCAATACCAGGTATGGTGCCTTGGCCGGTGTTGCTGTGGGGCAATGCGGGCATTGCCATGTTGGCAGGCTCGGCTGCAGTGGTGAATCACGTCATAGACCGCCGTATTGATGGCCAAATGGGCCGCACTCATAACCGGCCTGTGGCCAAGGGCAAGGTTGCACCTGCCCATGCGCTGTTATTTTCGGCTATATTGGCAATTGTTGGCATGGGTGTTTTGTATGTCTTGGTGAACCCTTTAACGGCATGGCTGACACTTGCCTCTTCCATCGGTTATGCCTTTATTTACACCGGCTACCTAAAGCGTGCTACGCCACAGAATATTGTCATTGGAGGCCTTGCTGGGGCTATGCCCCCATTATTAGGCTGGGTTGCTGTCACCAACAGTTTAGATGCTAATGCCTTACTCTTGGTATTGATTATTTATGCTTGGACGCCACCGCACTTTTGGGCCTTGGCCATTCATAAGCGTGATGAGTATGCCAAGGTAGAGGTGCCCATGCTACCTGTGACCCATGGCTTGGAATTTACCGGTTTGCAGGTGCTGCTCTATACCGTGCTGCTGGTCATATCAACCATGTTGCCCTACGTGGTGGGGATGAGCGGCTTTATTTATCTAGTGGGTGTCACCGTGCTCAATATCCGCTTCCTATACTGGGCTTGGCGACTGTTTCGTGGGGCCTATCAAGAAGCTGCAATGAAGACATTTTGGTACTCCATTATTTATCTAATGGTGTTGTTTGTTTTACTGTTAGTGGATCATTATTTCCCTATTTAATGGCTATTTAAGGGCTAGCTAATTGAATGTCATGATCTGTGTTGTTTTTACTTTATTTGTCTGATGAAATTTGCTATAAAAAGGGAGTGATGTAGATAATTTTCATTATAGCTTTAGTGAATAATTCTTGTTACGTATCTGACCAATAAAAACAATCCAGATAGGAACATTTATGATTTTTGAATACATTTGGGATTTGGTTTATAGCCCCCAACGTGCTTGGCGTCGCATTCGCCGCCAAAATTACTCCCTTATTCATTGCTATACAGCACAACTCATCTGGTTAGCGCTCATTCCACCCATTGCGTTATTCATTGGCACCACGCAAATGGGTTGGAGTCTTGGTGGCAGTGCTTATCACACCCTTACTATTGCAAGCGCCTTACCCATTGCTGTAGCTATGTATTTCACCATACTAGTGGGTGTAGGTGGGTTGGCCGTCGGTATCCATTGGATGGAACGCACTTATGGCTCACGCTCTAGCTTTGACACTTGTATGGTGTTGGCAACCTTTGTAGCGTCGCCTGTGTTGATTTCTGGCGTGGTGGGCTTGTTGCCTATCTTATGGCTTGATGTAGGCGTTATGATGACCGCTATAGCCCTGTCCTGCTATTTGATGTTTGTCGGTGTGCCGGTAATGATGAACGTGTCCGAAGAGCGCGGCTTCTTCTTTAGTGTATCGATTGTCACCGTTGGCCTTTGCGCTCTAGTTGCATTGATGGTTATTTCGGTGCTGCTGTCTGCTACTTTTTTACCTTTGGTGATTGCTTAGCTAAACAAAAGCTAGGCAAAAGTTAAGCCAAGTCGGTCATCAGCAACACTGATGACCGATCTAACGGCCGGCCTAGACTCCCAGGTTGCGCGTGGGAACCCTCTACCTTTAGTGGTATACTCCGCCTCCCTTAGCTTGCCGCAGTATTAACTATGACCCTCGAATTTTTCGCCACTTGCCCCAAAGCCATGGAACCGATTTTGGCTGATGAATTGACGCCTTTAGGTGCCCAAGACATCAAGCTCACTCAAGGTGGTGTGTATTTCAATGGTGACCTCAAAGTTGGTTATAGTGCTTGTTTATGGAGTCGCTTGGCTAACCGCATACTCTTGTTGTTGCATAGCGAAGCGGTTGATAGCGTGGATCAACTCTATGATGCCATAGGTAAAGTTAATTGGACTGAGCACTTTGATAGTGATCAAACCTTTTTGGTGGATTATGCTGGGCGCATGCGGGGTATCGATAATACCCACTTTGGTGCGCTTAAAGTTAAGGACGCCATAGTCGATCAGTTTCGCGCCCAAGGCGAGTTGCGACCTAACATCGCTAAACAAGATCCCGATGTACGTATCAATGTATTTGTAACTAGGGGCCGAGTTCGTATTAGTCTTGATTTATCGGGCGAAAGTTTACACAAGCGCGGCTACCGTCGCGAAGGTGGTATGGCTCCACTAAAAGAAAACTTAGCCGCGGCTTTGTTGATTCGTGCGGGTTGGCCGGCAATGGCCGCCGCAGGTAAGCCTTTGATGGACCCTATGTGTGGTTCCGGCACTTTTTTAATTGAAGCCGCGATGATGGCCATGGATACGGCACCTGGGTTGCTGCGCTGGCGTTTTGGTTTGCAAACCTGGAAGCAACATGACGTTAAATTATGGCGTGAAATTTGGGATGCCGCCGAACTCAGGCGCGAGCAGGGCGAAGCCTCCGTTACCAGTGAAATACACGGCTACGATGGTCAGCCTAAAGCCGTGTCTAAATGTCGCGAAAACCTTAAACAGGCAGGTATGACTGAGCGTGTTCGAGTGAGCCACCGAGAGCTAAAAGACCTCAAGCCCTTAACCCATAATGCGCAGCTTGAAGGCGGCTTGGTGATTACCAATCCACCTTATGGCGAACGCTTGAGTGAAGTGGCCGACATTCAGTACCTATACCAGCACTTAGGTGAACGTTTGAGCAGCGATTTTATCGGTTGGCAATTGGCTGTATTTACCGGTAATCCCGAACTGGGTAAGGCCGTGGGTTTACGTTCCCATAAGCAATATGCTTTCTTTAATGGTGCCATCAAAAGCCAGTTGTTAATGTTCAGTTTGGAGGCTTCAAACCGGTTTGCCGATCGCCGCCAAGCCAGTGGTGAAATTCCTTTGCAAGCTTTGAGCGAAGGCGCACAGATGTTTGCCAACCGAGTGGCTAAAAACCGCAAGCAATTGAGCCGTTGGGTAAAGCAGCAAAAAATTGAATGCTACCGCTTGTATGATGCGGATATGCCCGAGTATGCTGTTGCCATAGATGTGTATGGCGATTGGCTACATGTACAAGAATACGCAGCACCTAAGACCGTTGATGCCGACAAAGCTAAGCGCCGTCTAGAAGAGGTGATGTTGGCTTTGCCTCAGGCCTTGCAAGTTCCTGCCGAGCGAATTGTGCTTAAACAGCGCCGTCAGCAGACGGGTAAAGACCAGTATCAAACCCATGATGAGCGAGGCGAGTATATTCAGGTGCGCGAAGGTGGTTGTAAGCTGTTGGTTAACTTACATGACTATTTGGATACCGGGCTTTTCTTAGACCACCGTCCCGTGCGTCAGCAAATTCAGGCCCTAGCTAAGGGCAAGCGCTTTTTAAACTTGTTTTGTTATACCGCTACGGCAACCATGCACGCTGTTCAAGGCGGTGCATATAAGTCCCTTAGTGTAGATATGTCCGCTACCTATTTGTCTTGGGGACGTAAAAATTTGGCCCTCAACGGCTTTAGTGATCAACTGCACCGGTTTGAGCAGCAAGATTGCATGGAGTTTATCAAATCCCATAAGGGCGAATATGACTTAATATTCCTTGATCCTCCAACCTTTTCTAACTCCAAGAAAATGATAGGAGTGCTGGACGTACAACGAGATCATGCATGGATGATTCACAAGGTTATGGATCTTTTAGCGGCAGATGGCTTGTTGATTTTTTCTACTAATTACCGGCGGTTTGAATTAGACGAAAAAGTATTAACGCATAATGTTGTTAAAGATATCAGTGCTGCTACCTTAGATAAGGACTTTAGCCGCAACAAGAAAATTCATCGTTGCTGGGAAATTCGAAAAACACAAGCCTTGCAGATGGCCCAGCCTAGTTCAAAGGATAGCACCAAGGATAGCACCAAGGATAGCACCAAGGATCAAGCAGAGTTTAATCCTTGGCTGCAAAACAGCTGAGTTTAGTCGAGGCTAGTGGCGCCGATTTTGTGAATGCTCAAGTCGGCGCCATTAAATTCTTGCTCTTCATCTAGGCGTAATCCAACCACCATTTTAATGCCACCATACACCACTAAGCCTCCAGCCACTGCTATAGCTAAGCCTAAGGCAGTGCCTAATATTTGCGATACAAGGCTAACGCCGCCTAAGCCGCCCAAGGCTTCTAGGCCAAAAATACCGGCGGCAATGCCGCCCCAAGCACCACATAAGCCGTGTAAGGGCCATACACCAAGCACATCATCAATCTTCCATCGGTTTTGGGTAAGGATAAAGGCGTAAACAAATAACCCTCCAGCAATGAGTCCTACTACTAATGCACCCATAGGGTGCATTAAGTCAGAGCCAGCACAGACTGCCACTAAGCCAGCAAGGGGGCCGTTGTGTACAAATCCAGGGTCGTTTTTACCCACAATTAAGGCGGCAATAGTGCCGCCCGCCATGGCCATTAAGGTGTTAACTGCAACTAAACCACTGATGCCGTCTAAGGTTTGTGCTGACATGACATTAAAGCCAAACCAACCCACGGTAAGTATCCACGAACCAAGGGCAAGAAAGGGAATGCTAGAAGGTGCAAAGGCCACCAGCTTACCCTTGCGGTAGCGCCCTTTACGAGTGCCTAAAAGTACTACTGCCACTAAGGCTAGCCAACCACCTACACCGTGCACCACCACCGAACCTGCAAAGTCATGGAAGCCGGCACCAAAGCTGGATTCTAACCAAGCTTGGAAGCCATAGTTGCCGTTCCAGGCAATGCCTTCAAACATTGGGTAAATTAGACCTACAGTCAGTGCTGAGGCCAGCAATAAGGGCCAAAATCGAGCCCGCTCGGCGATACCGCCAGAAATAATAGCGGGAATGGCAGCTGCAAAGGTCATTAAGAAAAAGAACTTAACCAGCTCATAGCCGTTATTGGCGGCTAGGGCTTCGGCACTGGTAAAGAAGTGCTGGTCATAGGCAACCCAATAACCAATAAAAAAGTAGGCTAAGCAAGAAAAACCAAAATCGGTCATGATTTTTACTAAGGCGTTGACTTGGTTTTTGTGGCGCACGGTGCCTACTTCTAGAAAAGCAAAACCTGCATGCATGGCCAGTACCATGATGGCACCTAAAAGAATAAATAGGCTGTTAGAACTTTGCACCAAAGTGGCGACTGCGCTTATTGTGGTTTCCACGAAAACTCCTTAGTGATAGTGCTTGCAATGCCTGCGCACTCTATTGGTGCGCCAAAAGGCTAAGGTGATGGTTTATGGTGCACAATGCACCTATAAAACCAGAATTATCGGCTATGAGTAATATTGCAAAGACCGTGCCAGTAAGTGCTTTTTTAGAGTGCATAGAAAAGCCACCCGAAGGTGGCTTTGTTTACTTCCAAACTAATGTTTATTTAGTTGGGTAGGAACGTTGGGTTTCGCCTGTGTAGAGCTGGCGAGGACGGCCAATACGGTAGGAGCTACCGATCATTTCATTCCAGTGGGAAATCCAGCCTACGGTGCGCGCTAAGGCAAAAATCACCGTGAACATAGACGTTGGAATACCAATGGCTTTTAAAATGATGCCTGAGTAAAAGTCGACGTTAGGGTAGAGCTTGCGAGAGATGAAGTATTCGTCTTCAAGGGCAATTTTCTCTAAACGTTTGGCAATTTGTAACAAGGGATCGTTTTCAACTCCTAACAAGGCTAAAACTTCGTCACAGGTTTCGCGCATTACTGTCGCGCGGGGGTCGAAGTTCTTATACACGCGATGTCCGAAGCCCATCAGGCGGAATGGATCGTCCTTGTCTTTCGCCTTGGCAACAAAGGCGTCAATGTTGGACACATCACCAATCTCTTCTAACATATCTAATACCGCTTCATTAGCACCACCGTGGGCTGGACCCCACAGTGCTGCAATGCCAGAGGCGATACAGGCGAAGGGGTTGGCACCAGAAGAACCGGCTAAACGTACGGTAGAGGTCGAGGCGTTTTGCTCATGGTCTGCATGCAGCATGAAAATCTTATCCATGGCGCGGGCCAGTATAGGATCGATTTTGCTTTCGGCGGTAGGTTTGCCAAACATCATGTGCAAAAAGTTTTCCGCGTAGTTAAGGTCGTCACGGGGGTAGACAAAGGGCTGGCCAATTGAGTATTTGAAACACATGGCCGCTAAGGTCGGCATTTTAGCGATTAAGCGATGAATGGCTTTTTCGCGATGCGCAGGATTGTCGTTATCTAATTTGTCGTGGTAAAAGGCAGATAGGGCGCCGACCACACCACACATGATAGCCATGGGGTGCGCATCACGCGGGAAGCCGTTAAAGAAATGCATGAGCTGCTCATGCACCATGGTGTTGTTGGTGATGTTGGCGGTAAATGTTGTTAATTGTTCTTCGCTAGGCAGTTCGCCATGAATCAAAAGGAAGCAGGTTTCTAAATAGCTGGAGTTGGCGGCAAGATCTTCAATCGCATAACCGCGGTGCAATAGCACGCCCTTGTCGCCATCAATGTAGGTGATTTTAGATTCACACGAGGCGGTGGAAACGAAACCTGGATCGTAGGTGAACAGGCCTTTACTAACTAGTTGGCGTACATCTATAACATCGGGGCCGGTGCTGCCTGAGTAAATGGGCAGTTCAATGGGGTCCATGCCTTCTACGAGAAGGGTGGCTTTTTTGTCGGACATTTAATGGCTCCTAAAATTTGAATTGGAGTTTTGGCGGGGGGTTATCCCTTTTAACGTGGGCTACTATAGCGTGTGCACAAAACTAAAAACAGCGGACGAAAGTAGCACGCCTCCAAAAACTGGGGACTATCTTACCTTAGTTGGGACACAGAGCAGATTCGGCATATTGATTGTAGTTATAACTACAGATGATATGGAGGGTCGCCGCTATAGCGCTGGGCGTATATAATCCCCTTGTTTGGGCCTTTTGTAAAGTGATGCTGGAGAGTTTGGACCCCGTTTTTGCCTGAGCATGGGCTCAAACTTAGCATTTACATTAGCCTCAGCATAAGTCTTGTAAAAGAATGCGTCTGCGACAAAGGTTGCGTTGTTTTCTATGGTTTAAATCACTATACTTGCGACCTGCGTGACGCGTACAGCTAAGTGAGTGTCGAATTAGCCAGTGTTTCCAGTCTTAGTCAACCCTAAATTTCAACCAAGAGCAGGTAGCCGTGAGCGATAAAAGACCCGTTAATCTTGATTTGGGCACATTCAAACATCCATTAATTTCAGTGGTTTCTATTAGCCATCGTATTTCTGGTGTGGTTTTGTTTGTTGGCCTTGTTTTCCTATTTTATTTGTTTGATACCTCCCTCGATGGTGCGGCCGGATTTGCCTCTGCCCAAACCATGTTACAAGACAGCTTTTTAGCCCAATTTATTACTTGGGGGCTGTTGTCCGCGTTAGGTTTCCATTTTAGCGCCGGCATGAAGCACCTGATTATGGATTTGGGGTATGCCGAAGAATTAGAGGCTGCCAACAATGCCGCCAAATTTGTTATTGGCTTAGCACTAGTCTTGGCCGTATTGGCAGGAGTTTGGGTATGGTAACTACAATCACAAGTTATGGTCGCAGTGGTCTTTCTGACTGGTTAGTGCAGCGCATGAGCGCACTGATTCTAGCCCTTTATAGCGTCTTCATGGTGGTATACCTGCTTGCCAACCCAGAGTTGGATTACCCGCAGTGGCAAGCCTTATTTGACATGACCAGCATGCGTATTTTTAGTTTCATGGCGCTTTTGTCTTTGGGGGCCCACTGTTGGATAGGCTTGTGGTCGGTTTCAACTGATTACATGAAGCCATTTGCGGTTCGTTTTGTATTCCAGATGTTGGTAGGCGGCGCTATGTTTGCTTATACCATTTGGGGTATTCAGTTGTTATGGGGTCTTTAAGTCATGTCTAAAACGTTACGTAAAATGTCTTATGAAGCCCTGGTTGTTGGTGGTGGTGGTGCTGGTATGCGCGCCGCTCTACAACTAACTGAATCGGGTTTAAAGACAGCTTGTATCACTAAAGTTTTTCCCACTCGCTCGCACACTGTTTCGGCTCAAGGTGGTATCACCTGTGCCATTGGTAGTAACGACCCCAATGATGATTGGCGTTGGCATATGTACGACACTGTTAAGGGTTCGGATTACATTGGCGATCAAGACGCCATTGAATACATGTGTAGTGTTGGCCCTCAAGCGGTGTTTGAGCTTGACCATATGGGCTTGCCTTTCTCGCGTACCGAAGAAGGGCGGATATATCAGCGTCCCTTTGGTGGTCAATCGAAGAATTTTGGTGAAGGTGGCCAGGCAGCGCGTACATGTGCTGCCGCAGACCGCACTGGCCACGCCCTGTTACATGCCTTATATCAAGGTAACTTAAAAGGCGGCACCACCTTTTTAAATGAGTGGTTTGCCGTTGATATAGTGCAAAATGACGATGGCGCCGTGGTTGGTGTGATTGCTATTTGTATTGAATCTGGCGAAACCGTTTACATTGAAGCTAAGGCCACTGTATTGGCTACAGGCGGCGCTGGTCGTATCTTCCAGTCTACTACCAATGCTTTGATTAACACCGGCGACGGTGTAGGCATGGGCTTACGCATTGGTTTGCCGGTGCAGGACATGGAAATGTGGCAATTTCACCCCACAGGCATTGCCGGTGCCGGCGTATTGGTAACCGAAGGTTGCCGAGGTGAGGGTGGTTACCTGATTAATAAAGATGGTGAGCGTTTTATGGAGCGTTATGCGCCTAACGCCAAAGATTTGGCGGGGCGCGATGTGGTGGCCCGGTCCATGGTTTTGGAAATATTGGAAGGCCGTGGTTGTGGCGAGAATGGCGATCACGTGTTGTTAAAACTCGATCACCTAGGTGAAGAGGTATTGCAAAGTCGTTTACCCGGTATTATGGAGTTGTCGCGAACCTTCGCTCATGTTGATCCAGTGGTAGCTCCCATTCCTGTGGTGCCTACCTGCCATTATATGATGGGTGGTTTGCCCACCAACATTGGCGGCCAAGTGCTGTATCCAGAATCGGAAACCGAAACCCACGTTATTGAAGGCCTTTATGCTTGTGGCGAAGTGGCCTGTGTATCAGTGCACGGCGCCAACCGCTTAGGCGGTAACTCCTTGCTAGACTTGGTGGTATTTGGACGTGCGGCTGGCATCCAGATCGAAAAATCCATGCGCGACGGCTATCAAGTTGAAGCCGCCAACCAGGCTAACATCGATGCAGCCATGGCGCGTTTAAACGCACTAAATGCATCAGAGTCTGGCGAAAAAGTGTCAGAGGTGCGTGAGGAATTACAAAAAACCATGCAGCTTTACTTTGGCGTATTCCGCGAAGGCGAGAGCATGCAAAAAGGTTTGGTCTTGTTGCGTGAACTGCGTGTTAAAGTGGCTAACTTGCACTTGCAAGATAAGACAGGCGCCTTTAACACCGATCGTATTGAAGCTTTGGAGCTACAAAACCTGTTTGAAGTGGCTTTTGCCACCGCAGTGTCTGCAGAAGAACGCAAGGAAAGTCGTGGTGCACACGCCCGTAATGACTTTACTGAGCGGGATGATGAAAACTGGTTAAAACATTCTGTTTACTATCCCACTGAAGAGCGAATTGGCAAGCGAGAGGTGAATTTTTCACCCAAAACCGTGGATGCTTTCCCGCCAAAAATTCGTACTTATTAAGGAGCAGTGATATGTTAACAGTGAGTGTTTATCGCTACCACCCAGAGCTAGACAGCAAGCCTTACATGCAGGATTTTGAGGTTGATACCGGTGGCAAAGACCTTATGGTATTAGACGTGCTTAACCTGCTTAAAATCCAGGACAGTGGTTTAGTCTATCGACGTTCTTGTCGTGAAGGCGTGTGTGGTTCCGACGGTATGAATATCAATGGCACCAATGCTTTGGCCTGTATTACTCCGCTCTCGGCTTGTGTCAAAAACAACAAGTTGATTCTGCGTCCATTGCCGGCACTACCGGTGATTCGCGACTTGGTAATCGACATGGATCAGTTCTATAAGCAGTACGAAAAGATCAAACCTTTCTTGCTTAATGATACCCCAGCACCTGCCATTGAGCGCTTGCAGTCGCCAGAAGAACGGGAAAAGTTAGATGGCCTCTATGAGTGCATCTTGTGTGCCTGTTGTTCTACGGCGTGTCCCTCTTTTTGGTGGAATCCAGACAAATTTATTGGTCCAGCTGGTTTGTTACAAGCCTACCGTTTCTTGGCTGACAGTCGCGACACTGCCACCGAAGAGCGTTTGGCCGATTTGGATGACCCGTTTAGCGTGTTCCGCTGTCACGGCATTATGAATTGTGTCACTGTTTGCCCCAAAGGATTGAATCCCACGAAGGCCATTGGCCATATCCGTAACATGCTTCTATCTAGGGCTATTTAATTAATGTGTCAGTTTGGGCTAGAGTCATAGTTTAAAGGGGTTCTAGCCTAGTATTAACAAAATTAATTGCTTTAATAGCTTAACCCGATGACGCGTATCGGGTTATAATAGGCGCGTTTAGTTAAGTTTGACCACAAACCACAATTATTTGGTGATACCGAATGCATGACAGTGTGATGGAGCAACAGAGGCGCGAGTCTCATTTCTCTGGCGGCAACTTTGGGTACATTGAGCAAATGTACGAAACTTATTTACGAGACCCCAACGCTGTACCTGAGCAGTGGCGACAAGAATTTGATCAGTTACCCCGAGTTCCCGATAGCATTGTCGGTGACGTACCTCACTCCACCATAAAAGAGCACTTTGTTCTTTTAGGTAAAAATCAAAGTAAATCCCACCCGATTCATACGGCCAGTCTTAGTAGTGACCATGAACGCAAACAGGTTAGTGTAGTGCGGTTAATTAATGCCTACCGCGTGCATGGCCACCAGGTTGCTAGTTTAGATCCGTTAGAATTACATGCAAAGCCAAGGGTTGCGGCTTTAGAGTTGAGCTTTCACGAGCTGTCGGCTGCCGATTTAGACACAGTGTTTCAGGTTGGAGCATCATACCTAGGCAAAGACGAAATGCCTTTGTCAGAAATTATTGAAGGTCTTGAAAAAACCTACTGTTCTACCGTGGGCTGTGAATACAACCACATCGTCAACACCGACGAGAAACTATGGATTCGCCAACGGGTAGAGTCAGTACGTAGCCACCCCAAACACACAGCACAAAAACGCAGGCACATCTTCGAACGCTTAATTGCAGCTGAGGGCTTAGAAAAATACCTTGCTTCACGTTTTGCAGGCGCCAAACGTTTTGGTTTAGAAGGTGCTGAAACCTTGATCCCTATGTTGGATACCATTATCCAACGTTCGGGTAGCAACAAGGCCAAGGAAATTGTTATTGGCATGGCTCACCGTGGTCGCCTCAATGTTCTCATCAATATTTTTGGCAAGAATCCTGTCGATTTGTTTGAAGAGTTTGAAGGCAAGCGTCCGCTCAATACTTCCGGTGACGTTAAGTATCATCAAGGTTTCTCTACCAACGTCAATACCCCTGGTGGTGAAGTACACATGGCTTTGGCATTTAACCCATCGCACTTGGAAATTGCTAACCCAGTGGCGATAGGTTCCGTACGCGCCCGTCAAGATCGGCGTAAAGATAGCAAAGGCGATACAGTATTGCCCATCTGCTTACATGGTGATGCCGCATTTGCTGGCCAAGGCGTGGTGATGGAAACCTTGCAAATGTCCCAGACCCGGGCCTATAAAACCGGCGGCACCGTACATATCGTTATTAACAACCAAGTTGGCTTTACCACCAGTAAGAAAGAAGACGCCCGCTCTACACCTTATTGTACTGATGTAGCGAAGTTTGTTGATGCCCCTATCTTTCATGTGAATGGTGATGATCCAGATGCGGTGGCCTTTGTTTCTGAATTGGCCTTGGACTATCGTAACGAATTTAAACGCGATGTGGTGATTGACCTTGTTTGTTACCGCCGTCGTGGCCATAACGAAGCGGATGAGCCTTCAGGCACACAACCGCTAATGTATAGCGCCATCAAGAACCGTAAGACTGTTGCTACCTTGTATGGCCAACAGTTAGTCGCCGAAGGGGTGCTTAGGGCGGACGATATTAGGCTCATGCAAATTGACTATCGCGATGCCTTAGACAAGGGTGAGCATGTGGCCAAGGCCCTGGTTCGAATTCCAGATAAGAGTTCTTTTGTGGATTGGAAACCTTACCTTAATCATGAATGGACCGCAGCAGGCGATACCAAGGTTACTTGTGAAGTGCTGAAGGACTTAGGTCAGCGCTTAGACCAAGTGCCTGCCGGCTTTGTGGTACAAAGACAAGTTAAGAAGATTCTTGACGATCGACTCAAAATGTCCATCGGTGCTGCCGAAATCAACTGGGGTTTTGCCGAAGTGATGGCCTATGCTTCTTTGTTAGAAGAAGGTTATCCCATTCGTTTGACAGGTCAGGACGTTGGCCGGGGTACCTTCTCCCATCGGCATGCAGTTTTACACGATCAAAAGGGCAGTGGTGCTTATGTGCCGTTGCGCAACTTGGCCGACAAACAGCCCGAATTCACTATCTTTGATTCGCTATTGTCAGAAGAAGCGGTGCTGGCTTTTGAGTATGGCTATGCCTCCACGGCGCCTGAAGGGCTGGTGGTATGGGAAGCCCAGTTTGGTGATTTTGCCAATGGCGCCCAAGTGGTGATTGACCAGTTTATTGCCAGCGGTGAGCACAAGTGGGGCCGTATGTGCGGTTTGACCATGTTGTTGCCCCACGGTTACGAGGGCCAAGGGCCAGAGCATTCCTCGGCACGTCTAGAGCGATACTTACAGTTATGTGCCGAACATAATATTCAGGTGTGTGTGCCTACGACACCATCGCAAATTTTTCACTTATTGCGGCGGCAGGCGATTCGTCCCATGCGCAAGCCATTGGTGGTAATGACCCCTAAGAGTTTGCTGCGTCACAAAATGGCTGTTTCCAGCCTGGATGACTTGGCCTTAGGAGAGTTTAAGACGGTTATTGATGACGCTGATGGGCATGATAAAAAAGCGGTCAAACGCTTGATACTGACTAGCGGTAAAGTGTACTACGAATTGCTAGAGCAACGTCGTTTGGGTCAATTAAATCATGTTGCCATCATCCGCATTGAACAACTCTACCCTTTTCCTGAGCAGCACCTGCAACAGGTATTAGTGCAGTATCCTAATTTAGAGTTAACAGTGTGGTGTCAGGAAGAACCGCTTAACCAAGGTGCTTGGTATTCTAGTCAGCATCACATGCGCAAAGTCATTCATAAAGTCCAGCCAAAGCTGGATTTAGTGGTGGCATCAAGGCCTGCTTCGGCGGCACCAGCGTGTGGTTATATGTCTGTGCACTTGGAAGAGCAACAATTATTGGTGGCCCAAGCTTTGGGTCTAGAATCATGAAAGGCTTAATTGAGCAAGCCCAAACTATCATTAGAGCGAAGAGATAAACCATGTCTATTGAAATTAAAGCCCCATCTTTTCCTGAATCTGTGGCGGATGGCACTATTGCCACATGGCATAAACAGCCAGGAGAGGCTTGTAAGCGTGATGATTTGATCGTTGATATCGAAACCGATAAGGTGGTGATGGAAGTGGTTGCGCCGGCAGATGGCAGTTTGGCAGAAATCCTTATGGCTGAAGGTAGTATCGTCTTGAGCAACCAGCTCATTGCTCGCTTTAGCGCCGGCGCAGGCGCCGAGGTTGTTACATCTGCAACTGCCGATGCAACCGCTGCCGTCAGACAGGCAGAAGTGAGTGGCCCCGCAGTACGTAAATTGCTGCATGGAAATAATTTGGATGCCAGTGCCGTGACGGGTACAGGTAAAGACGGCCGTTTGTTGAAAGAGGACGTGCTTAACTACCTTAAGAATCCAATACCAGCACCAGCACCAGCACCAGCACCAGCACCAGCACCAGCACCAACCGCCGCGCCTGCCCCTGTTGCAGCGAGTCCTGCTGCTAGCCCAATGGTGGCTCCCTCCACGGGGCCAGAGCATCGCATCGAACGCCGAGTGCCAATGACGCGTTTACGTTCCACCATTGCCAAGCGGCTAGTGTTGGCACAGAATGAAGCCGCCATGTTGACGACCTATAATGAAGTTGATATGTCGCCTATTATGGCTTTGCGTAAACAGTACAAAGACCAGTTTGAAAAAATCCATAATGGTACCCGTTTAGGCTTTATGTCTTTCTTTGTTAAAGCCTCTGCCGAAGCTCTTAAACGCTATCCAGCGGTGAATGCGTCCCTTGATGGCAACGACATGGTGTACCACGGTTACCAAGATGTGAGTGTGGCTGTGTCCACTGAGCGTGGTTTAGTCGTACCTGTGCTAAGGGACGTTGAAGCCATGAGTTTAGCCGACATTGAAAAGGGTATTGTTGAATTGGCCAATAAAGCCAAGCAGGGTAAGCTGACCATGGAAGAAATGCAGGGTGGCACCTTTACCATTACCAATGGCGGCATCTTTGGCTCATTGTTGTCGACGCCTATATTGAATGCGCCACAAACGGCCATCTTGGGTATGCATAAAATCCAAGACAGGCCCGTTGCAGAAAATGGCCAAGTGGTGATTCGCCCTATGATGTATTTAGCCTTGTCATATGACCATCGGATGATTGATGGCAAGGAAGCAGTACAGTTCTTAGTTGCCGTTAAGGAATTACTGCAAGACCCAGCGCGTATACTGCTTGAGATCTAAGCCCGCGCTTTAACTTAAGGCCTAGCTGTGATCCAGTTTAGGCCTACTATTCGAGAAATTATTATGTCCCAAGAATTTGATTTGGTCGTCATTGGTGGCGGCCCCGGTGGTTATGTTGCTGCTATTCGCGGCGCTCAGCTAGGCTTAAAAACCGCTTGTGTAGAAAAATGGACTAACGACAAAGGCGCTCCAGTGTTGGGCGGAACTTGCCTAAATGTGGGCTGTATTCCATCCAAGGCATTATTAGATTCCACCCATAAATTTCACGATGCACAGCATGATTTTGCCGTGCATGGTATTAGCACTGGCGATGTGTCTATGGATGTGGCCACCATGGTGGCCCGTAAAGACAGCATTGTCGACAAGCTCACCATGGGTGTGGCAGGTTTATTCAAAGCCAATGGCGTCACCTTGATTCATGGTACAGGACAGCTACAAAAAGACCGGCTGATTAAAGTTACGGCAGCCGATGGCAGCGTTAGCGAACTCAAAGCCGGTAGTGTGATTTTGGCCGCAGGCTCTGTGCCAGTAAATATTCCGCCAGCCCCGTTAACTGACGATATTATTGTTGATAACGTTGGTGCGCTTAACATATCTGCAGTGCCTAAACGCTTAGGCATTATTGGAGCGGGTGTTATTGGTTTAGAAATGGGCACGGTATGGCAGCGCTTAGGTAGCCAAGTGGTGGTTTTAGAGGCCATGGACACCTTCTTAGGTATGGCCGATAAAGATTTAGCCAAAGAAGCAGCCAAAACTTTGAAGAAACAAGGTATGGACATTCGCCTTGGTGCCTTAGTTACAGGCACCGAAGTGGTCAAAAATGAAGTTAAAGTCGCCGTTAAAAAGGCCGATGGCGACACCGACAGCCTCACCTTCGATAAGTTGATTGTTGCTGTAGGACGTAAACCATATACTGAAGGCCTGTTATCTGCAGACTCTGGCGTGGGCCTAGACGAGCGTGGTTTTGTACATGTAAACCAACGTTGTAAGACTGATGCACCAGGCGTATATGCCATTGGTGATATTGTGCGTGGTCCTATGCTGGCCCACAAGGCTTCGGAAGAGGGCATGATGGTTGCCGATTTGATTGCTGGCCATAAAGCCATGATCAACTATGACTGCATCCCATCGGTGATATACACCCACCCAGAAATGGCCTGGGTGGGTAAAAATGAGCAAGAGCTTAAAGCTGAGGGTGTGGAGATTAAAGTGGGTAAGTTCCCCTTTGCTGCTTCCGGACGCGCCATGGCAGCAAATGAGACGCAAGGCTTTGTAAAATTGATTGCCGATGCAGAAACAGACCGGATTTTGGGTTGCCATATTATTGGTGGTAACGCTTCTGAGCTGATTGCGCAGGCCGTGATTGCCATGGAATTTGGCTCTAGTGCCGAAGACTTAGCACTCACTGTATTTGCCCATCCATCCTTAAGCGAGGCAATACACGAAGCCGCGTTAGCCGTGGATGGACATGCCATTCACATGGCTAACAGAAAAAAGCGTAAGTAATTTTAGTGAACTAAACAGGCAATAGAATGAATCTTCATGAATATCAAGGCAAACAATTGTTTGCTCAGTACGGCTTGCCCGTATCTAGCGGTATCGCCGTAGATACAGCAGACGAAGCAATGGCCGCACTGGATCAAATTCCAGGCGATCGTTGGGTGATCAAAGCACAAGTTCACGCTGGCGGCCGCGGCAAAGCAGGCGGCGTACAGTTAATCTCTTCCAAGCAAGAAGCTGCCGATTTTGCCAATAAGTGGTTAGGCAAGCGCATGGTAACTTACCAAACAGATGCCGATGGACAACTTGTGTCCAAGGTGTACCTTGAGCCTTGCACCGATATTGATCAAGAATTGTATTTAGGCGCTGTGGTAGACCGCAGTAGTCGCCGCATTGTGTTCATGGCCTCCACCGAAGGCGGTGTTGAGATTGAAAAGGTGGCTGAAGAAACACCGGAAAAGATTCTCAAAGCAGAAATCGATCCAGTAGTAGGCGCACAACCTTACCAAGGTCGTGAGTTGGCCTTTAAGCTTGGCTTAAAAGGTGATCAGATTAAGCAATTTACCAAAATTTTTATTGGCTTGGCACAATTGTTCCAAGACAAAGATTTGGCTTTGCTGGAAATTAACCCGCTAGTGGTAACCAAAGCAGGCGATTTGCATTGTTTGGACGCTAAAGTTGTGATTGATAGCAACGCCGTGTATCGCCATAAAGACCTTCAAGCTATGCATGATCCAAGTCAAGATGATGAGCGCGAAGCTCATGCCGCATCTTGGGATCTTAACTATGTGGCACTGGATGGCACTATTGGTTGTTTGGTGAATGGCGCTGGTTTGGCCATGGGCACCATGGATATCGTTGCCTTACACGGCGGCTTCCCGGCCAACTTCCTGGACGTAGGGGGCGGCGCGACTAAGGAACGAGTTACCGAAGCCTTTAAGATTATTCTTTCAGACGATCGGGTTAAAGCAGTACTGGTTAACATTTTTGGCGGTATTGTGCGTTGTGATTTGATTGCCGAAGGCATCATTGGCGCCGTTAAAGAAGTAGGCGTTAGCGTACCTGTGGTGGTACGTTTGGAAGGTAACAATGCCGAACTTGGCAGTCAAACATTAGCTGAAAGTGGTTTGGATATTATTGCCGCCACTAGCCTCACCGATGCTGCACAGCAAGTGGTAGCGGCGGCCGGAGGTCAAGCATGAGCATTTTAATCAACAAAGATACCAAAGTAATTTGTCAGGGTTTCACTGGCGGACAAGGTACCTTTCACTCTCAGCAAGCCATTGATTACGGCACTAAAATGGTGGGTGGTGTTACTCCGGGCAAAGGCGGTACTACACACCTAGGTTTGCCAGTGTTTAATACGGTAGCCGAAGCTGTGGACGCTACAGGTGCGCAGGCAACGGTAATTTATGTGCCTGCAGCCTTCTGCAAAGATTCCATTATTGAAGCCGCGAAATCGGGTATCAAGTTAATTGTTGCCATTACCGAAGGCATTCCTACCTTGGATATGTTGCAGTGTAAGGTAGTGTGCGATCAGTTAGGTGTGCGTCTTATCGGTCCTAATTGCCCAGGTGTTATTACCCCTGGTGAATGTAAGATTGGTATCATGCCGGGCCACATTCACTTGCCAGGTAAAGTGGGTATTGTGTCTCGTTCTGGCACTTTAACTTACGAAGCGGTTAAGCAAACTACAGACACTGGTTTTGGCCAGTCTACCTGTGTAGGCATAGGCGGTGACCCGATTCCAGGCAGTAACTTTATAGACATTCTTGAGATGTTTGAAAAAGACCCAGCTACCGAAGCCATTGTTATGATCGGTGAAATTGGTGGTACTGCCGAAGAAGAAGCAGCAGCTTACATTAAGGCTAACGTGACTAAACCTGTAGTGTCTTACATTGCCGGTGTTACTGCTCCTGAAGGCAAGCGCATGGGTCATGCTGGCGCCATTATTTCTGGTGGTAAAGGCACTGCAGATGAAAAGTTTGCGGCCTTGGAAGATGCCGGTGTGAAGACCGTACGCTCGTTAGCCGATATCGGCGAAGCCTTGAAGGAAGTCACTGGCTGGAGTTAAGTCTTAGTTGTTAACGTCGAAAAGGCCACCTTAGGGTGGCCTTTTTCGTTGTCTAGCTCACCCGGGTGCCGGCTACAGCGCCTTGGTCTGGCTCCAATAAATAGATGCCTTCGTCGCTGCCGGCGGCCAAGATCATACCCTCGGAGACACCGAATTTCATCTTACGTGGCGCTAGATTGGCCACCATAATGGTCATCTTATTGGTTAGATCTTCGGGCTTATAGCTGGACTTTATGCCTGATAAAACCTGACGCTTTTCACCGCCCAGATCTAACTCCAAGCGCAACAATTTGTCGGCCCCTGCCACGGCTTCGGCCTTAATAATGCGCACCACCCGCAAGTCCACTTTGGCAAACTCGTCAAAGGTGATTTCGGCGGCAATAGGATTGGCTTCTAGCGGCGTGTTATTTGGCGCAATGCTGGTGTTTTCCTTGAGCGCCATTTCTTTTGCTACTTCAACCTTGGAGTCTTCCAATATAGCGTCAATTTGACTGCTTTCAATGCGTGTCATCAATGGTTTGAATTTATTGATAGCATGGCTAGTAAGAGGAGTGTTGAGACCTGACCAAAGCAAGTCATCATTTAAGAACTTGGCCGCATTAGCGGCCATTATTGGTAATACGGGCTTTAAATAAATCATCAACATGCGGAACATGTTCAGGCCCGTAGAGCAAACGTCTTGCACTTGCTGCTCGCAGCCTTCTTGCTTGGCCAACACCCACGGTTGTTGATCAGCAATGTATTGGTTGGCTTGGTCGGCCAACGCCATAATGGCCTTAATGGCTTTGCCAAATTCACGATTTTCGTAATAGCCAGCAATGGTGTCTTGTTGGGCGCTAAAGGCGTCTATTAATGCAGGTTCACTGATGCTTGCACTGAGCTGGCCGTCGAACTTCTTGCTGATAAAACCTGCGCTGCGGCTGGCAATATTTACCACTTTGCCGACCAGGTCAGAATTTACCCGCTGTACAAAATCCTCTAGATTTAGGTCAAGATCATCAACTTTGTTATTGAGTTTAGCGGCATAGTAATAGCGTAAGTACTCTGGATCTAAGTGGCGCAAATAGGTGCTTGCCTTAATAAAGGTGCCGCGGGACTTGGACATTTTCTTGCCGTTTACCGTGAGAAAACCGTGGGCGTATACCGCCGTAGGTGTACGGAATTCGGCAGCGTGTAACATGGCGGGCCAAAACAGACCGTGGAAATTGATAATATCCTTGCCAATAAAATGATACAGCTCGGTGCTAGAGTCAGCTTTCCAATAATGGTCAAAATCAAGTTCTGCAGTGCGATCACAAAGGTTCTTAAAGCTCGCCATATAGCCGATAGGCGCATCAAGCCAAACGTAAAAATATTTATTTTCCTGGCCCGGAATCTCAAAGCCGAAGTAGGGTGCGTCACGGCTAATGTCCCACTCCTGCAAGCCCGAATCCAACCATTCGGCCAGTTTGTTGGCAATTTCCTTTTGTAGGCTACCGCTACGGGTCCATTGCTTTAGCATGGCCTCAAAATCGGGCAGTTTAAAGAACAGATGTGTAGAGTCTTTTTGCACCGGTGTGGCGCCAGAGATGGCCGATTTTGGCTTAATGAGGTCGGCTGGTGAGTAGGTGGCGCCGCAGGCTTCACAATTGTCGCCGTATTGATCTTCGGTGTGGCACTTGGGGCAGGTGCCTTTAATAAAACGGTCGGCTAAAAACAGCTTTTTTTCTGGGTCAAAGGCCTGGGTAATGGTGCGTGAGGCAATGTGACCTTTAGCTTCACAGGCCTTATAGATGTACTCGGAAAAAGCCCGGTTCTCTGGCGAATGGGTGGAATAAAAATTGTCAAACGACACGTGAAAGTTGGCAAAGTCCTGCTCATGCTCCGTTTGCACCCTGGCAATCAGCTGCTCAGGGGTTATACCTTCTTGCTCGGCGCGTAACATAATGGCGGTGCCGTGGGCGTCATCAGCACAAACATAGTGGCAGCGGTTGCCCGTATGGCGCTGAAACCTAACCCAAATGTCGGTCTGAATATATTCCAGCATATGGCCAATGTGAATGGACCCATTGGCGTAGGGTAGGGCACTGGTAACAAGGATTTCGCGAGCAGGGGTGTTTGTCATGAGTCTGGGTTCATATGAGTTAAGGACGCTATTGTACAAAACATTGGCGAGCACGCCTATAGTAAGGGCGTATGTTCTGCATCAAAACTAGCCACATGGCGAGGCAAGTCTAAAGCTAGATTAAAGGCCTTGCATATCTCAAAGGCGTTAGGTTTAGCTGTCGATGGAATGAGCGGCCTCACTCAAGTGACGCATTTTTTCCATGGCCAGGTCGCGCCCCAAAATACCCAGACCGCAGTCGGGTCCGGCAATAAGGCGGTGGGCATCAATGTGTTCGAGCGCTTGCAGCAAACGTTGGCGAATTTCCTCCACCGCTTCTACCCGACTCTTGGCGATGGCCACAACCCCCAGAATGATCTGTGTTGTTTTAAAGTGCTCCAGCAAGGTGAGGTCGTTGTAACGGTGGGCATCTTCCAAAGACAAGGCCATGATGCTGGAATCTTCCATGGCGTCGGCAATCTGAAAGTAAGATTCAGGCGGAGCCTTGGGGTAATCGACAGCATCGATTTTGTCTGGGTAGCCGCAGCACATGTGGGCCGTGCGTACGACTTCTTGGGGGCAATTGTGGAAGGCTCGGTCTAAGTTTTCGACGCCAAATAGTAATGCTCGGTCTGGATAGCGTGCAAATAGAGGCTCATCAATTTGAATGTGCCGACAGCCGGCGTCGGCTAGGCTTAAAATTTCGCGGTTGAGTGCCTCGGCGACGGCTTTGCCGAACTTATTTTGGTCACCATAAAACTCGTCCACCAAGGTGTCGGCCATGGTTAAGGGTCCAGGCATGGTGATCTTTACCGGCTTATCGGTGGCCTGTTGCGCACGGCGCCAATCATTGGCAAGAAATAAACGCTCGGATGTGACCGGTCCACGTACCGTGGGCAGGAACGAGGAGTAGCTGCCCTTGCGTAAGGTCTTTTCCGTTAATATGTCAAAATCGATGCCGCTCAGATGTCGGCAGTGGTAGTGGATATAATTCTCCCGCGCAATCTCACCGTCTGTGGGTATGTCGATACCTGCGTTGACCTGGTCTTGCACCGCTTGATGGGTGCCGCGGGTAAGGATGGCCTCGAAGTCGTCGCCCATGGAAGACACCGCCGCAGCCCAACCACGGGTGGGCTGGGACGTGTCTAAATTGCCAAACCAATCAGGTAGGTTAACATAATCTGGTTTGGGGTAGGCTCCAATGGTTGTGGTTAGTAATCCCATAGCAACTCCATGTTAACTTGTAAGCACTTATTTGTCTCAGCATAGCATAAATTTCAAACCGCCAAACAGGTGACACTTATTTAGCTCCCTTAAGAAGCGCGCACTGTGATTTGATGCGGCGACATGGGATTGATGTATATTTTTAGGGCTGGCCTGCTATAATTCACGCCACTAAAATGCTTGCAAAAGCGACCCCTCAGAGTCTATGGTTTAAGGAGTGTGTCTGTGGCCCTAGAGCCCATACAACCGGCGCAGTATCAGCAGTTATTGCAGGCTAAAACAGCCTCCATCCAAGCTCGCTTTGACGAGCTTGGCGAGTTTAGCCGTGGCATGCCTTTGCAAGTGTTTGCATCCAAGCCTGAATATTACCGTATGCGTGCAGAGTTTCGCTTATGGCATGAAGGCGATGATTTGTTTTATGCCATGTTTAATCCGGGTAATAAACGAGACCCCATCCGCATCGAGTCTTTTCCACAGGCTAGCGAATCAATCAATACCTTGATGCAGCCTTTGCTGGAAGCCATAAAAAGCACCCACATTTTGCGCCATAAGCTATTTCAGATGGACTTTTTGAGTAGTCAGCGCGGCGAAATTTTGGTGAGTCTGTTATACCATAAGCAATTGGGTGACGACTGGCTTGCCGAAGCGGATGCTTTACGGGTTAAATTGGATATTAATATTATAGGCCGTGCCCGCAAACAAAAACATGTGCTGGGCCAGGGTTACATTATGGAAACCCTGCAGGTGGGGGCTAAGCAATTCCATTATCAGCAGGTGGAAAACGCCTTCACCCAGCCCAATGCCAGTGTTAATGAACAAATGATCGCTTGGGCTTGCGCTAATGTGAGTGACGATATCATAGCAGCAAAGCCTGACTTGCTTGAGCTCTATTGCGGCAATGGCAATTTTACTTTGCCTTTGGCGGGCCAGTTCCGCAAGGTAATGGCCACGGAAATTGCCAAGTCGTCGGTCAATTCTGCACATTTTAATTTGGCCGAAAATAATATCGATAACGTTACTATCGTGCGCTTGTCGAGTGAAGAAATGACGCAAGCGTTGGCTGGCATTCGGCCTTTTCGACGTTTGGCTAAGGTGGATTTAAGCAGTTATAATTTCGGCACCATTTTGGTGGACCCTCCCCGTGCCGGTTTAGATCCAACCACCCTAGCCTTAGTACAACAATTTGATCAGGTGATTTACATTTCCTGTAATCCCGACACCTTGTTAGATAATCTACAAGAGCTCAAACACAGCCACCAACTTAAGCGCTTGGCCCTGTTTGATCAATTCCCTTATACCCACCACGCCGAATGTGGTGTGGTGCTACAAAAACGCGAAACATAGGCAACACCATGAGTGATTCAAGACCCGAAGGCTTACAACAGATTAAACACATAGTCGCGGTGGCTTCCGGCAAAGGTGGGGTGGGTAAATCCACCACTACGGTTAACTTAGCTTTGGCCATGGCTAAGGCCGGCTACAAAGTAGGTGTGTTAGACGCCGATATTTATGGCCCAAGCCAAGGCTTGATGTTAGGTGTTGCCGAAGGCACCCACCCAGAAACCATGGATGAAAAGTGGTTTGTACCCATTAACGCCTTTGGTGTTAAGGTCATGTCTATGGCTTTTTTAGTCGACGCTAATGCCCCCATGGTATGGCGCGGGCCAATGGCGGCAGGTGCCCTGCAACAAATGCTCTTACAAACCCATTGGGGTGAGTTAGATTACTTGTTCGTTGATATGCCACCAGGTACCGGGGATATTCAATTAACTTTGTGCCAAAAAGCCCAGATTTCAGGTGCTGTGATTGTCACCACACCACAAGATTTAGCCCTGCTTGATGCTCGCAAGGGTATTGAGATGTTCAAAAAAGTAAATGTGCCAGTGTTAGGTGTGGTAGAAAATATGAGCACCCATATTTGCAGCCAATGTCAGCATGAAGAAGCTATTTTTGGGGCCGGTGGTGGAGCGGCGTTAGCTCAACAGTACGGCACCGAACTGTTGATCAGCATGCCCCTGAGCATGACTATTCGTGAGCAAGTTGATAGCGGAAGGCCGAGTGTGGTAGCCGATCCAGACGGGCCAGTTGCACACAGCTATAGCTTACTGGCCCATAGCTTAGCCGTTAAATTGGATGGTGTAACACACACCATGCCTAGTATCTCAATAGATGAAGATTAATCAATATGAGACTGAGTGATAAAGACATTATTGCCGCCTTAGATAGTGGCAAAATACGCATCGATCCACGCCCAGAAAATAGCGTCATCAGTGGTGTTAGCGTGGATTTGCGCTTAGGCAACAGTTTTCGCGTGTTTAAAGACCATGCCCGGCCCTTTGTAGATGTGAGTGCCAGCCGAGAAGAAATTAACAGCACCCTTGAAGCCATTATGAGTGATGAAATTGTCATTCCTGAAGGTGACAGTTTCTTTTTACACCCGGGGGAACTGGCTTTAGCCGTGACCTTGGAGTCCATCACCATTCCCGATGATCATGTGGGCTGGCTTGATGGGCGCTCGTCTTTGGCTCGTTTAGGTCTTATGGTGCATGTAACTGCCCACCGCATTGATCCAGGTTGGAGTGGTGCCATTGTGCTAGAGTGCTTTAACAGCGGTAAGCTGCCTTTGGCTCTGAAACCTAAGATGACCATTGGTGCTATTAACTTTGAAACTTTGTCTAGCCCCGCCATACGCCCTTATAACAAACGGGTGGATGCTAAATACAAAAACCAACACAGTGCTGTAGCCAGCCGTATAGACCAAGACAACTAACATCGGGCTCGTTTATTGGCCACTATGGAACAAAGTGGCCAACGGATGGCCGAAGTTAGTTAAACCATTGATCAAGTTGCACTAAGTCGTCATTGTTAAGAAGGCCACTTACCTGCTTTAAACGCAAGTGATTGAGCACTAAGTCAAGCCGTGCATTGGCGAGGTTTCTCTGGGCGGCAAAGACCAATTTCTCGGCATCAAGCATGTCGCTAATATCCCTCAGTCCTAATTTATATTCTTGGTTTTTTCCAGCCAGTGAGGCCTCAACCGATTGCAGTAGCGAAGCAAATGCTTGAATTTGCTGACGATTGGTATCCAAGGTTTGATGCCAGCGCCTTACTTGTTGTTGCGTCGAACGCACCAGTGCCGCCCCTTGTTGTTGACGGGCAAGCCAATTCTCTTGTGCCTCTAAAGTTTGGGCTCTGTTGAGGCCACCATCGTATAAGGTGCCCGACAGGGTAATACTTAACGTGGTGGTGTCGCTGCTGAGGCTGTTGTAGGCCTGAGCAAGGCTTATTGTGGCTTTAGGGTATAGACCTACGTCTTTGGCCTGATAGTTATAGTAAGCCTGTTGGCTGCTAAGCTCGTTGCTAGTAAGGTCTAGATTGTTGGTGCTTGCTAAGCTGAACCAAGTGGTTAAGTCTTGCCTTGGAATTTGCTTTGCTTGGAAGTCTTGCTTAAGGCTAGCCAATTGCACCGGCAGTGGTTGGTTAGTAAGACTTTCAAGGTCAGTACGAGCTAAGTGAAGATTTTGTTCTACTTGTAGTAATGCCACCTTTAGCTGCTGAAAATTTGCCAGCATATCTTGTAATTCAATGGCGCTGGCCAAGCCTACATCGAATTGTTTCTGAGCCTGCTTTAAGCGTTGCTGCATGGCTTTTAATTCAGCTTGACTAGAAGTTAATTGGTGTTGTTGCTTAACCACTGCTAGGTAGCGCTCAATGACGGAGAAAATGAGACTCTGTTGGGTCTTTTCAAAGTTAATACGGGCCCCAGCAGCACTTTGCTCAGCAACCTTCATGCCGTAATAGGCATCGAGCCTTAAGGGCAGTGCCACTTGGAGGCTGTAGCTATGACTGTCTGGGTTGGAATCTAAGGGTGATTTTTGGGTAAAGCTAGCGCTCATTTGAGGCATTAGTGCACTTTTAGCTTGGGGAATGATTTGTAATTTAGCCGTTAGGATGTGTTGGGCTGCCAAATAACTTGGGTCGTTAGCTTGGGCTTGTTGGTACAGGTCCTGCAATTGACTGGCTTGGCTAAAAGCAGCAGTTGTGGCGGTGAGGACAAAGGCAGCAATATGCAGTGAAGAGGCCAAAATCATTCCTTGAACAAGTTAAGTGTTTAATGGTCCAGTGTAACCAAAGCTTGGCTTGCGCGCTAATGGCTTTACTTAGCTTTGCAGAGTTACACTAAATGGCTAGTTATCCAGCCAGGTGAGCTGTTGTAAATTTAGTTGGTAGCGCTTGCCATCAGCTTCTTGCTGCACAATACGCACAATGGTGTAATTCAGGCTAGGGGCAAACCAAATCCAGGTTTGGCGTTCGGTGTCTTCATCTCGGTCGCGTTTAATGCGGATGGCGTTGAATTGACCTAAGGGTGTTTCTATTAGGTCTTCGCCATCGGTTACAAAACGGTAAATTTTAGGGTGTCCACCATCGGCGACCATGTAGGTGTATGCGGTAAGCTTTGGATTGGCTTTGATATCTAACTGTAAGCGCAATTGCACGCTTTGTTTGTCGAGGGTATTTGCTTCAATGGCCATGGTCCATGCCGAACCTTGGGCGGTATTGATAACTTGCTGCTTGGGCCAGTTGAAAGCGACCTCTACATCGCGTGTTTTGTTGAGAATTTTACGTTGGTACGAGTAATGCTGAGGTGTGATTTGACCTTCGTGGTAATTAAATAGGCTTGATTCTGTGAGCGATGCGACCAGGGCGCTAGCGTGGGTGGTTAAGCGAAAACTACCGTCGTTATTGTGGATCAAGCTGCGCTGGGCTTTGCCAGACAAACTAATGCCTAAGTCCCATTGGCTAGAGTAGGTGGCCTCAAAGGGGCTCAGTTGGGCGTGGCTCGTTGGGCTCAGTAGCAATAGTGAAACCAATGTTGCTGCTAAGGCATTAATGCTGAATAATTTTGACGTTAGATAAAACATTGCAGTTCCTTGCTTGAGTCACCGTTTGTGCTATTGACTGATTTTAGGCCTGATGAACTATACCCTGGGTAGGCAGCGGTTGGTCGTCCATAGTAACGCAGTTAGCCTGCAGTTTTAAACGTCCTTCACAGAACCATTTAATGGTAATGGGGTAGATGACGTGTTCCTGCACTAAGACTCGAGCAGCCAATAAGCTGGGAGAATCTTCACCAAAAACGGGTACCACTGCTTGTAGGACAATAGGCCCGCCATCAAGTTCACTAGTAACAAAATGTACACTGGCACCATGTTGTTCTACTTCAGCCTCGATGGCCCGTTCATGGGTGTTGATGCCTTTGAAACTGGGCAATAAAGAGGGGTGAATATTGAGCATGCGGCCGTGATAGTGATGCGTTAGCTCGGCGGTGAAAATGCGCATAAACCCAGCCAACACCACAAGCTCTGGCTGCTTCTCGTCAATGGCTCGTATTAACTCACGGTCAAAGGCTGCTCGGCTAGTGTGATCTAAGTGATTGACAACTTGAGTGGCAATGCCTGCTTTACGGGCCCGCATTAAGCCCATTGCTTCGGGGTTGTTGCTGATGACTAGATCAATTGTGGCGACAATGGTTTGTGCCTCAATAGCATCAATTAAGGCTTGCAGATTGCTGCCACTGCCAGAAATAAGTACCACAATACGTGGTACTTGTTGCAAGGTTTGTTGGCGCATGACTAGTTTCCTGTAAGTTTGTTAGCGCAACAGGACAGCTTCGTCAGACCCACTATTTTCTTGTATATGGCCAAGTACCCAAGGCATCTCACCTGCAGCATTAAGGGCATCCATAGTTTGTTGTTGGTCATCCTTCGCTACCACAATGACCATGCCTACACCACAGTTAAAGGTGCGGTACATTTCTGTATCTTCAACGTTACCGTTGCGCTGTAGCCAATCAAAAACGATAGGCTTTTGCCAAGATTGGGTGTCAATTACAGCAACGCTATCGGCGGGCAATACCCGAGGTATATTTTCCAACAAACCACCACCTGTAATGTGGGACAAGGCGCGAACATCCACTTGTTTAAATAATTCCAGTAAAGCTTTTACATAAATGCGCGTGGGTTGCATTAATGCTTCGCCAAGACTAGTGCCGCCAATGTCTTGTTGCAAGTCGGCCTTACTAACTTCGATAATTTTACGAATTAAAGAATAGCCATTAGAGTGTGGACCGGAGGCCGGCAAGCCAATTAATACATCTCCTGTTGCTACCTTGGTGCCATCGATGATTTTACTTTTTTCTACGATGCCGACGCAAAAGCCAGCCAGGTCATAGTCTTCACCTTCGTACATGCCAGGCATTTCAGCGGTTTCTCCGCCCACTAAGGACGCACCTGCGAGTTCGCAACCCTCGCCAATGCCAGTAACCACCCGGGTGGCAATATCCACATCTAACTTGCCAGTAGCATAGTAGTCCAAGAAAAATAATGGTTCGGCACCAGAGACGATTAAGTCATTCACACACATGGCCACTAAATCAATACCGATGTGATCGTGGCGATTGAGTTCTAAGGCCAGTTTGAGTTTAGTGCCTACACCGTCGGTGCCAGACACCAACACGGGTTCGTCATAGCCCTTTGGCAATTCGAATAAAGCACCAAAGCCACCCAGTCCAGCCATAACCTCAGGCCGGCGAGTGCGGCGCGCCACGCCCTTGATGCGCTCAATCAAAGCATTACCAGCATCAATATCGACGCCTGCGTCTTTATAACTAAGGGGAGTGTTAGAAGCTTTAGTACTCATAGGAAGGGGTGGCCTAAGTTGATTGGTAATAATGCTCATATTTTATCATTCTCCTGCCCATTCGGCACCCGCTTATGAGCGAAGTTTTGGCTTTTCTTGTGCTTTTGTTGCTGGCGACTAAGCGGCATATTGACTATAGTGGTAGTTAAACTTGTATTTAATGCCAAGCAAATCGTTTTCATGAACTCAATTTTACCAAAAGCAATCAAGTTGCGGCTCTTAAAGGCCGTATTTATGCTGCTGATGCTGGCCACTGGCTGGGCTTATGGGCAAACCGTGGATGGGCTTTATACTGCTGCGGTGGCTATCGAAGACCAGTCGCCAAGTCAGGTGCTGGCGGCCAAGAAGTCTGCCTTAGCTCAAGTGTTAGTCAAAGTCACGGGGCAGACAAGCAGTCTAAAGCATGCTCAAATAAGGTTGGCATTGGCTCAGCCAGACACCTATTTAAAACACTTTTCCTTTGCCACCCAAGTTGTAGATCAACAGGCCCAAGCGCTACTAGAATTAACCTTTGATCAGGCTCGAGTCGATCAATTAGTTAATCAAGCCGGACTGTTAGTTTGGGGCTCAGAGCGAGCAGCTGTGCTGGTTTGGCTAGTGGAAGAAAAACAAGGCGAAAGGCTCATTATCAATGAACTAGGGCACCCTGTTATGGCGCAAATAGCGGCCCAAGCGAAAACTCGGGGTATGCCTTTGATTTGGCCATTGTTAGACCTTGAAGACCAACTCGCTATTGACGCCGGGGCACTTTGGGGACTGTTTAGAGAGCCTATTTTCCAGGCTTCTTTGCGCTATCAAGCCGATGCGGTTTTGGTAGGCCGAATCTACCAAAACAAGCGCCAGCAGTGGCATGTGAGATGGAATTTTTGGCTTGATGAGGTCGAGCATGAGTGGTCAGCTAAGGGGGCTGAGTTGACAGCCTTAGTGTCGCCCTTACAGGACAGGTTGGCCAAGGGTTTAGTCGCCAAGTTTATTTTGCCTGGCGCGCTTAAAGGTGCTAAAGCCGTAACTGAATCTCAGAGTCTGAGTCAGGTATTATTAGTTGTGGAGCAAGTTGACAGTTTAGATGACTATGCACAGCTGCAACAGGCTTTGGCAGGTATGGTGGGTATTAGCCATGTTCGGTTATACTCTGCTGATGCATCCAAGCTCACTTTTCGCTTATTAATAAATTCTCAGCTTGCACAGGTGAAATCTGCGCTAGATTTAAAGCGCCGGTTAACCTTGGTAGCCGAGGCAGAGCTTATACAAATGCCTTCAGAAGTGCCCATATGGCACTATAAATGGCAGCGTTAGCCCATTATCAGGAAAAACTTATGTCCCAGTCTCAAACTTGGCTATTGATTGTAGTTGGCCTCATTCTAGCCGGGCTTTTGTACAGCTTACAGGCGGTTTTAACGCCTTTTTTTGTGGGCATGGGCATCGCCTATATGGCTGATCCATTTGCCGATCGCCTTGAGGCTAAGGGTTTGAGCCGGACCCTTGCAACTAGTATTGTATTTATCCTGCTTAGCCTAGCGTTAGTAGCCATGCTTATGGTTTTTATTCCACTTTTGGTAAAGCAGGTGCAAACCTTAATTCACCTGCTGCCGCAGGTGGAAGTTTGGTATAACTCGATGTTGCTACCTTGGCTACAGAATAGCTTAGGTCTAGATATGAAAAACTTGCAACTGGAGATGATGACAGAAGGCTTGGCCGCAGAGTGGCGGCAGGCGGGTGGTATTATTACCCAAGTGGTTCAATATGCTACCCAGTCAAGCATGAGTTTGATATCTACTCTAGGGTCTATGGCAATGGTTCCCGTTGTTGCATTTTACCTACTACGAGATTTTGATTTGCTCACCGGCAAGATAAGAGCGTTGTTGCCAAGAAACATACAGCCCTTAGTGGTTGCATGGGCGCGCGAGAGTGATTCCGTGTTGGCAGCCTTTGTGCGTGGTCAATTGCTGGTGATGCTCAGTTTAGGCATTATTTATGCCCTGGGCTTAAGCGTTGTTGGGTTAAACTATGCGCTATTGATTGGTCTGCTGGCGGGCTTGGCCAGTATCGTGCCTTACTTAGGGTTTGTGCTGGGCATTGCTGCAGCAATGTTAGTAGCCGTGTTTCAATTTGATTCAGCTTGGCCTTTAGTGGCTGTGGGCGCGGTGTTTGCCGTAGGTCAGATGATCGAAAGCTTTCTGCTTACGCCTTTGTTAGTAGGGGATCGTATTGGTTTGCACCCAGTGGCCGTGATTTTTGCGATTTTAGCTGGCGGCCAGCTGTTTGGTTTTTTGGGAATTTTGTTAGCGTTGCCCGTGGCCGCAGTGATTATGGTATTGTTACGTCACCTTCATGCCAGTTACATTAACAGCCCGCTCTATGGCCAGCAGGATTCTGAATGACCTCAAGTGCTGCCCCCGTTGTGCACAACAGTATTGGTTGGTTCCAGCTCACCTTGGGCGTTACTTTAAATGCTCAGCAACAGCTTAAGGACTTTAATTTTTCTGGCGCGCCGGCCTTAGAGCAAGCCATTGCAACTCTACTCACATCTGCCTCAGCAGACAGCTTATTTGTGTTTGGTCAGCAAGGAGTAGGTAAAAGCCATTTATTACAGGCCTGTGTGCTGAAGGTTCAAGATACAGGCCGCGAAGCGGTGTTTCTTAGTGGTAAAGAGCTGTTAAAAATTCCACCTCATCAAGCCAGCGAATGTTTAGCTGGTTTGGAAGCTGTCGCCTTATTGTGTGTTGACGATTTAGATAAGCTGACGACAGACCCTGAGTGGGCCCTGGGGTGGTTCCACCTATACAATGAGTTAGTGCAACATGGCGGCTGCCTCATTGTGTCTGCGAGTGATAATCCTAGAAACATTAACTGCGCCTTAGACGATTTACGTTCGCGTTTGCAGTTGGCAAATGTATTTCAGCTGCAACCTCTAAATGACCTTGAGTGTGCCGCAACGTTTAAATGCAAAGCCTTACACAAGGGCTTGCAGCTAAGTGATGATCTCATCGACTACATTTTGTCTCGCAGTGCTCGGGGCTTACCTAATTTGCTCACCGTACTTGACCGCTTAGATGCGGCTTCATGGCACGAAAAGCGACGTATCACCATCCCTTTTGTAAAACAAGTTATGGGCTGGTAACGATTAATGGACTGTATTCAACAAGGATTTATAACATGGGTTTGACTATACGGTATGGCGTTATAGCCTGTGTGTTTTTGGTTAGTGCTTGCAGTAATAACCCTAGCCAGCCAGACATCCGGGCCAGTTCTCAAATGGCCGATGATGCACGTGATCCTTGGCAGGCAGTAAACCGTAAAATTCATGGTTTTAATAGCTTGTTAGATGAAAAATTACTGGTGCCTGTGGTCAATGTTTACCAAGACGTTGCACCAGATCCAGTTGAAAAAGGCGTGAGCAACTTTTTTTCTAATTTAAGCGATGTTGGCAACATGCTAAATCATGGCTTGCAGCTGAAGCCAAAACAAGCCGTTAAAGATCTGGCCAGGCTAGTTATTAACACCACCCTTGGGTTAGGGGGCATTATTGACGTGGCATCGGACTTGGGCATCTACCAAGTGCCGGAAGACTTTGGCCAAACCCTAGGCTACTGGGGGGTTAACCCTGGTCCTTATATGGTATTACCATTTTTGGGACCAAGTACTTTAAGGGATACCGGTGCCACCCTCATAGATGTAGGCTCTAGCCCAATCAAAGAGTATGATCCAATCGCCCATCAGTTTGTCATATACAGCTTTCAGGTGGTGGACCATCGTAAGCAGTTAGGTGATTTAGAGGCGCTGATTAGTGGTGACCCCTATGTGTTTATACGGGAGGCCTATTTGCAACGGCGCGAATATTTAATCAACGATGGCGTACTCAGCGATGATGAGTTTGACGATTTCTAGCGTTAAAATTAGTTTTTTTGAATATGTTTGAATACTCTATTAGGTATTTATGTTACTACAACTATAGTTGTACTTGTCATAGGCGCCTAAAGAGCATATTGTTGCGCTATTAGACCCGCGCTAAAGGGTTTGGAGTAAGTTTTACTATGGAACCTGACGTCAGTCAGATCCTGATTGTCGCAGACGATCTCGACCTTAAACATCAAATCACCCAGCATTACGCAACGCATCATTATCATGTGATTGCGACTAATGACCCAATGCACGCCATCGATTATTTAACCAACGAGACGGTGAACTTGGTATTGTTCCAATACCATCCAGAAGCCACCTTAACGGCATTGCTGCAAGATATGCTTGAAATGTGCGCTGAAGTGCCACTGGTTGTCCTGTCTGAAGTAGACAGTGCAGCAGACGTAACCAACCTCTTGCGAATAGGCGTGACAGACGTTTTTGAGTTGCCCCTCGTCTCTATGAGCGAACTAGACGTGAGTGTTGCTCGTCATGTTAAGCGGTCGGCTTTGTTTTACGAAAATGTGCAATATCGCCACGAGCTAGACATTGCGCATCGCCAAGTGAATAAAAATTTGGCCGAGTTGCAGCAAGATCAAATTGCTGGGCGCTTGATCCAGCAACGCATGATGCCTCCTGAAAGCTGTAACATCAATGGCTTGACCATGCGGCGCTATATGAAATCTTCTTTATACCTGAGTGGCGATTTTATTGACCATATTCGCTTAGATGACGACCGCGTGTTGTTTTATTTGGCCGATGTTTCTGGGCATGGTGCTTCGTCTGCTTTTTTGACTGTGTTGTTAAAAAACATTACCAATCGTTTGGCTCGAGAGTATTTAGAATCGGATAGCCAAGCAGCAATTTCGCCCGCTAAAGTAATAACCCAAATTAATTGCGAACTGCTGGATTTTGATATTGATAAGCACATGACTATTTTTATGGGTGTTATGGACCGTAACAGCCAACACCTAACTTATTGCGTTGCTGGCCATTTGCCTATGCCGCTGTTATCGCAGTACGGTGGGGTGGACTACCTCCCCGGCATTGGTAGTGGTTTGCCCGTGGGATTGTTTGATGATGCTGAGTATGTCGACCTGGAACAACAGCTGGCGCCAGATTTTAACTTGTTACTAAGTTCTGACGGTATTTTTGAAGTTTTGCCCGGCGATGAATTAGCCGATAAAGAAGCGCAATTGCGCACTATCATGACCCAATGTGACAGCAGTTTGGATGGTTTGATTAAAGTCTTAAAGCTTGATGGATTAGAGACAGTGCCAGATGATATTGCCTTGTTAAATATGTGTGGTGAGTCCTATGCTTAAAGGCCGTATTTTAGTCGCCAATCAAGAGGGGACTCACGTGCTTAAGTTTTTAGGTGACGTACGTTTAACTTTGTGTCCAGCTCTGGATCAATACTTAGATAATATTTTTAACAGTCGTCACTTCAAGACCATATTAATAGACCTTACGGAAACCCAGGGCATAGACTCTACCTCCCTGGGTATGTTGGCAAAAATGTCTATTCGTATGAAACGAAAAATGGGCTTTGTGCCAACTTTGGTGTCGGTGAACGACAATATTACCCGGGTGATACTGAGCATGGGCTTTGACAAAGTGTTTGTGTTGGTTAAACATTTAGAAGAACACCCCAAACCAGAGCAGGAACTGGCGCAAGGGGGGTTTTCTGAACTTACTGTGCAACAAAAAGTGCTTGAGGCACACCGCACTTTGATGGATATGAACAAAAAAAACCACGAAGAATTCAACAACTTGGTGGATGTGCTTGAAAAGCAGTGCCTTATTTAACCAAGTGTCATCCCTTGCTGTAACTCAAAATGACACATGTGGGCGCTTAACCTAATAATGCCTCCAGCTTTTCTTGATCACGGGTGAAATTTCGAATCCCTTCGGCCAGCTTTTCGGTGGCCATGGCATCTTCATTGTGCAGCCAACGAAAATCGGCTTGCTTAAGGCTAAGCTTAGTTTGTTGCTCTAGCACCCGGTTACTGTCTAAACGCTGTGCCATAGTGCCATTGTCGTCGGCCAGTGCTTGCATCAGTGCAGGGCTAATGGTGAGGCGGTCACAACCTGCTAATTGCTCGATTTCTTGAGTGTTTCTAAAGCTTGCACCCATCACCACAGTGGCATAGCCATGCTGCTTGTAGTAATCATAGATTTTACTCACCGAAATCACCCCAGGATCTTCCTCTGGGGCAAAGCCATTCACCTTAGTAGCGGCTTTGTGCCAATCCATAATGCGGCCAACAAATGGCGAAATGAGATACACCCCAGCTTCGGCACAAGCGACGGCTTGGGCGAAGCTAAAGAGTAGGGTTAGGTTACAGTTAATGCCTTGCTGTTCTAGCAGCTTGCCAGCCTGAATGCCCTCCCATGTGGCCGCGATTTTAATCAGTACGCGGCCTTTCTCGATGCCCTGTTGTTGGTATAGGTCGATGATTTTTAAGGCGCGCTCTACGGTGCCCTGAGTGTCAAACGATAACCGCGAATCTACTTCCGTAGAAATGCGCCCAGGTACGGCCGTAAGAATTTCTTTACCAATGGTCACGGCCAAATAATCACAAGTGTTGTCGAGCTGAGCTTGGGCATTGCCGCCTTGGGCTGCTGCCCACTGTTTGGCTTGCGTGATTAAGTGCGCATATTGAGGCATTTGCGCGGCTTTAAGCACCAAGGAGGGGTTAGTGGTGGCGTCTTGTGGTTGGTATTGTTTAATGGCTTCCAAGTCGCCAGTGTCGGCCACAACTGTGGTCATGGCTTTAAGTTGTTGCAGTTTATTCATTGCTGTTGCCAAACTCCGTGGAACTTGTGGGTGGTGGATCAATTAAGGCTAGAGCGTCGTACATAACCTGTATGTTAGCGCTGCTGCCATGGATGTTATCACTAATGTGACGCCTTAGGGCGCGGGCACCGGGTAAACCTTGAAAAAGTCCCATAATATGCCCGCTCATATGATGCAGTGCCGTGCCTTGCTGATGTTGCCTATGCATATAGTCAAAGTAGGCTAAGGCTGCGGTATGTCGCTGTGCTACGGGCAAATCACAGGCAAACAGTTGTTGGTCCACATGGGTTAATAACGCACTGTTGTGATAAGCCGCGCGGCCCAGCATAACGCCATCTACTTGCTGCAAGTGCTGCTGGCAAGCGTTAAGGTTATCAATGCCACCATTGATGATGATTTCGTGCTCAGGAAAGTCAGCTTTTAAACGGTAGACTTTGTCATATTGTAAGGGCGGCACTTGTCGGTTTTGTTTGGGAGACAAGCCTTTAAGAATGGCGTTGCGGGCATGCACAATAAAGGTTTTGCAGCCACTGCGGCTGACTTGCTCAACAAAACTAGCTAAATTATCGTAACTGTCCACGTCATCGATGCCAATGCGATGCTTAATCGTCACAGGAATATCAACGGCTTCTATCATGGCCTGCATGCAATCGCTGACCAATTGCGGATGGGCCATAAGGCAGGCCCCTATCATATGGTTTTGTACTTTATCGCTGGGGCAACCGACGTTGAGGTTAATTTCATCGTAACCGTAACTGGCACCAATGCGGGCACATTGTGCCAGCTCCTGGGAGTTTGAACCTCCCAATTGCAGTACTAGGGGATGTTCCACATCTGAGTAACCCAGTAAATAGTCTTGGTCGCCATTAAGTATGGCACCGGTGGTAATCATTTCGGTAAATAATAACGCCTGCTGGCTTAATTGGCGTGCCAAAAAACGATAATGCCGATCAGTGACATCAATCATGGGCGCAACACTAAAACGACGATTTAAAGCCTTAGTGCCTGGGTTAGTGCTTGGTTTGCTAGAGTGCATGCCTTAATAGCCTTGGTGGCGATCGACCAGACCCGTAAAAGGCTGGTTTGATGCGATGGCTTCTAGTTTGCGGCCAATTTGCTCCACGCAGATGGCAGGTTCAGACTGAGCTGCGCAATGGGGTGTGAGCAGGATTTTAGGGTGCTGCCAAAAGTTGTGTTTAGGATGTAACGGCTCTTCTTCAAAGGCATCGACAACGGCTCCACGAAGATGGCCCTGGTGCAATAATTGCAACAGGTCTTGGTCTACTAAGTGGCCACCACGGGCAGCATTGATTACCACCGCACCTGGGGCTAGTTGGCTCAACGTTTGGTAATTTAATATGCCCTGAGTTGCTGGAGTTAAGGGCAGCAAACAACACAGGGCATCGGTGCGCTGCAGAAACTGGTTTAATTGTTCTGGGCCTGCATAGGTGGTAATGCCATCGATTTGTTTTTTACTGCGACTCCAGCCGGCAACGTCAAAACCAAAAACCTGCAAATGTTGACTTAGTTGGCTGCCGAGTTGGCCTAGGCCTAAAATGCCCACGCGAAAATCCTTGGTCGCTTTAAAAGGCTGTGCTTGCCATTGGCTAAGCTTTTGCTGTTGTTGGTAGATATCCATGTCGCGGTAGTAGTGCAGCAAAAAATAGCTAAAGTATTGGTTCATTTGTGCGGCCATACCACCATCTTCAATGCGCACTATTTGCACATGCTCAGGCACCGCTGGGTTGCTCAATATGGCGTCGACTCCTGCACCCAGATTGAAAATGGTCTTAAGCTTGGGGAAGCGAGCGAAATAGGCAGGGCTGGGCTGCCATGCAATACCGTGTTCCACGCTTTCTGGATTAGTAATGGTTTGCCATTCTTGCACTTTTAGCTGTGGGAATTGAACTGCAAATTGATCCAGCCAAGGGCCATGTGATTGATCCGGGGTAAATAGTGCACAAGGGTTCATTTAACTCATTATCCATTTAAACATTGCAAAGCTGACCATGCCTACAACAATAGTTGTGAGCAAGTGCTGACGCCAAAATCCAACTCCGGCGGCAACCAAGGCAGCCCAGAAGTAAGGGTTAGCAAAACTCAAATCGAGTTCCCCTTTGGGCATTAATATCAAGGGGGTGATGATGGCGGTTAACACCACCGGTGGCACAAAGGTGAGTGCCCGATTAAGCCACAGGGGAAAACGAATGCGACCTGCCATGGCAAACATTAAATAACGAATAGAAAAGGTCACTAAGGCCATGCCGGCAATCATTACAGCTTCGTTCATAACTCAGTCTCCTTATTACGGGCCATGAGTAGCTGGCTGGAAAAACCAATGCAAATGCCAAACAGTGCCGCCAAAATCAAGCCCAGCTGGTGGGGTAGGTCAATTAGAAACATAGCAAAGGTAGCCGCGCTCAAAACCGCTAGCCACATAGGTTTAGTGCGCAAATACGGAATAACCATACCTAAAAATGTAACCGACATGGCGAAGTCTAAACCCCAGTTGATCATATTGGGGAAGAGTTCACCTAAGCCAATACCAAGCCAAGTGCAAACCTGCCAATTGGCATACATAGACACCACTGAACCTAGGAAAAACCAATGGGCAAGGCGTGTATCTTGGGTGCCCAAATAGCGCTGGTTTACGGCCGCAAACGTTTCGTCAGTCAGGCCAAAGGCCAGTACTGCTCGCCAACCCTGTGACAGGTGACTGACTTTGTCCACTAAGGCCGTGGCATAGAGTAGGTGGCGCAGGTTGACAACAAAAGTGGTGGCGATAATCAGGCCTGGACCTACGCCGCTGGCTAGTAAACCCACGGCAATAAATTGTGAGGCACCAGCAAACACAAACAAAGACATGGCCATGGCACCCAAAATGGATAAGCCGCTGGGTTCGGCCAAGGTGCCAAAGATAATGCCAAAGGGGATGGCACCAATGATTAAAGGAATAGTGGCCTTTGCGCCCTGGGCAAATTCACGGGCTTTAGAGGCGGGCCTATTGTTGGTTTCAAGGCTGGGTTCAGCGCTTGGGTTGGCATAGGTGTCTGGGTTTGAATTTGGCATAATCGCGTTGTGTAAAAGGCCTTAACGAGGGCTTAAAAAAGGTGTAAGTTAGAGATTGAATTGGCTATCTAATCAGCTCGCTATTATAGTCTTATTGCTACCCTGAGGAAAATTTTTTAGTCTCTTATTACACTCTTTAGGGCTTGTTTTTGGGGTAAACGGGGCTGTCTTTCTGGCGCAACATATGTTGACACATAAGCTGCCAGTAGCCTCTGTAATAGAAGCCACCATTGCGCTCTAATATTGAGTGTCGATTTTGACGCCAATGGCCATGCACCATAAACCATGCTAGTTGTGGAAACTCGTGATGCACCTGGTGTAGGTTAACGTTCATAAATAATATGCGCGTAAACCAACTGCCTTCAACAATGGCACAACTTTGGTGATTGTTGTTGCCAGGACGATGCTCCGTGTAGGAACGCATTAAGGTTAGGCTTAGCCCCGGCCAAACGCAAAAGAGAATGTATTGCCACCAAGTCACCCCTTGGCTGTGCAACCATAGCAGTAGCACCGTAACTAGCAGCAAGTGCACACTCCAGCTGCGCCAGTGTGAGCGACTGCCCTTAGCTAGGTGCTTTGCTTCACTGCTGAAAAACTGTATGACTACCAACCAAGGGCCCACTAGCATGCGCCCCGCAAAGGTGTAATTAATGTGCCAAAGCATACGCATGAAGCGGGACATAGCCCGCCAATCTTCGCGCCAAAGGTAATAGCTCTCTGGGTCTAACCCAGGTTGGCTTAAGGTGGCTGTTTGATGATGCGCACGGTGATAATCGCGGTATTGAGCATAAGGTATCCACAGGCTTAGAGGGGGCCAGGCAAGTATGTCATTGAGGCCGCGCCATGGGCTTGGGTGCTCGTGTAGTAACTCATGCTGAACGCTGCCGTGTAGGCAAATAATGATAGCGCCCAGGGGCGAGGCTAGCCACCAAGTTAGCTGCTTAGCATACACCATGAGTAGCACCCAGCTCACATAAACCCCTACAATTAAGGCCCATGTAGGCCACTCTTGACGTTGCCAAAGGGCTAGACTTGTCTGCGCCGGCGTTGGAGTGGTGGCATGCATTGAATCAATTGGCCTAAGCTTGCTTATTGGTAACTTGCAAGATAGCCTAGCAGCAACAATGTGACAATGAGTTTTTTGCTACATACGCACTCATACGGGCGGCAGAGCTTCAAGCCCAATAACTGGGGAGTAGTTTATGAACTCAATTTGTGCATACCCAATGTACCAGATGCCTGAGTTAGAACACCTTATTGCTGCATGGTGGCAGGGCTCACGCAGGCACATGTTAGAGCAAGGTTTGCATGTGCCTGAGCAACTTGCACAAGTAGATAACCATTACCCCCATTGGCGCGATAAACACCTGCTTTTAAGCCAAACCTGTGGCTACCCACTAACCCATGACTTGCAAGGCCAGGTGCAATACGTTGCGACTCAAGGCTATAACACGCCTTATAGCAGCGGTCCAAATTATTGCAGTTTGATGCTGGTACGTAAGGACGAGGGCGCGACTGATATCAATGCCATGCGCCAAACTCGGGTGGCCTTCAATGGGCTTGATTCGCAATCTGGCTACCACGCCCTATGCAAATTAATTGCGCCTTTGGTGGCTAATGCGCAGGGCCAAGCTTTTTTTTCCAAGGTGATCGAAGCAGGTAGCCATAGACGCAGCCTAGCCATGGTTGCCCAAGGGCAGGCGGACTTGTGTGCTGTGGACTGTGTGACTTATACCTTGCTGCAACACCATGCGCCTGCAGTTGTGGCTGATTTGCGCATCTTAACCAGTACCGAGAGCACGCCAGGTTTGCCCTATATAACCAGCCTGTCTAGGTCCCCCGAGACGCTTAGCAAGCTGCGCTCTGGGCTCATGGCGGCAGGGCAGGATCCAGCGTTAGAGAGCATACGTGATGGCCTGCATATGGGCCCTGTTGTGGTACTGCAGGGTCAGCAACCCTATCAAGCAATACTAGATTTGGCCCAACAGGCCAGTGTTTTAGGTTATGAGCAGTTAATTTAATCTTAAGTAATGAATAATTGAGCTAATCTTTACTTCGGGCTGGCAACAAACAAACGAGAGCTGCACATGACCTATAGCGACATTATCCACTTTTGGTACACAGAAATTGAGCCGCGCAATTGGTTTATTAAAGATTTGCAGTTTGACGCCATGTTAAAGCGACGCTTTTCGGGTTTGCACCAACAAGCAGCGGCAGGTGAACTAGCCAACTGGCGGCGCAAGCCTTTGGGACGTTTGGCCGAGATTATTGTGCTGGACCAGTTTTCACGTAACTTGTTCAGAGATTCGGCCCAAGCCTTTGCTTATGATGGCCAAGCCTTAATGTTGGCGCAGCATGCTATAGCGCAAGGCGCTGATTTGAATTTATTGGCCAAGCAAAAGTCCTTTCTATACATGCCGTTTATGCACAGCGAATCGACACTGATTCATCAACAGGCGGTACAGCTATTTAATCAGCCAGGCCTAGAGGACAACTACAAGTTTGAACTTAAACATAAAGTTATCATCGATCATTTTGGCCGCTACCCACACCGCAACTTGCTCTTGGGCCGGCCGTCAACAGCACCAGAGCTAGTGTTTTTACAGCAGCCAGGATCTTCATTTTAGTTTGTTTGACGGTATTTAATTGGCCCTGTAAGAGTGAAGGCAAAGGCAGGGCAAGGGCTAGATATTTCTGGCATTGCTGATGTAAACTCGATATATTGTATACAATCTTATGTACAATATTGGTTTCGGCAACATGAATGCAGATTATCCCAGAGACTTGATTGGTTACAATGGTCAGCCGCCTAAGGTGGAATGGCCTAATAAAGCCCGTGTGGCATTGTCGTTTGTGCTTAATTATGAAGAAGGCGGCGAGCGCTGTATATTGCATGGTGATGGTGAGTCAGAAGCTTTCTTGTCTGAACTGATTGGTGTGCAGCCCTATGAAGGGGTGCGTCATCCGAGCATGGAATCCATTTATGAATACGGCAGCCGTGCAGGTGTATGGCGTATTTTGGATTTGTTTAAACAACACAATATCCCCCTAACTATTTTTGCCGTGGCCATGGCGGCCCAGCGCCATCCCCAGCTAGTGCAAGAAATGCATCGGCGTGGGCATGAGATCTGTAGTCATGGTTTACGTTGGATCGACTATCAGCACATGCCTGCTGAGCTTGAGCGCCAGCACATGCGTGAAGCCATTGATATCCTAACTCAGGTGACAGGTGAAAGGCCCCTAGGCTGGTACACAGGCCGCAATAGCCCTAATACCCGCGATTTGGTGATGCAAGAGGGCGGTTTTGTTTATGATTCCGATGATTACAGTGACGACCTGCCGTTTTGGAGCCGAGGCTCAGACGGCAAAGGCAAGCCGCACTTGGTGCTTCCCTATACTTTAGACACCAACGACATGCGCTTTGCTACAGCCCAGGGCTTCCACACTAGCGAACAGTTTTTCCAATATCTAAAAGATGCTTTTGACGTCTTGTATGAAGAGGGTGCAAGGGCGCCGAAGATGTTGTCTATTGGCATGCATTGTCGTTTGTTGGGGCGCCCTGCAAGGCTAAGGGGCATTCAACGTTTTTTGCAATATGTTAGCCAGTTCGACGACGTTTGGTGTGCTAGGCGCATTGATATCGCTCGTCACTGGCAGCAACATCATCCATATCAGGACCCCAGCGCATGAGTTTATTGTCCACTTGCACGCCCAGCCAAATGGCTCGCAGTGCCTTTGTTGAGCACTTTAAAGACCTTTATGAGCATTCGCCTTGGGTGGCCGAAGGGGTTTTTGATTTAGGTATGAGCCATGCTTTAAATGAGCCTGGCGCTTTGCTAAGTGTATTTCAGCAGGTCATGCTGAGTGCACCCAAAAAGCAACAGCTTGAGCTTATTTGTGCCCACCCAGATTTAGCTGGTAAGGCGGCCATTCGTGGTGAACTCACGTCGGCTTCAACCTCTGAGCAAGCCAGCGCCGGCATTAGCCAATGCAGCGCACAGGAATTTAGCCGCTTTACCCAGCTCAACGAAGCCTATAAAACAAAATTTGGTTTCCCCTTTATTAAAGCCGTGAAGGGAAGTGATCGCCATCAAATTTTGGAGGCCTTTGAAACTCGTATAGATAACCATGCTGCAGCAGAATTTGCTCAAGCCTTGATCGAAATTAACAAGATCGCCAGCTTTCGCATGGCGCAAATGTAAATCGCATTTATTAATAGGACGCACCATGACAGACACCAGTAAACACCCACACAACCCTTATGCCCGCATGACCAACTTGGCCGATGCCCGCTTGGGTGCAAAAGCCATTCACTCAACCGACGACTTCTTTGCCGACATGAACCGCATGTTGCAAAACCACGATCCTGTTTGGAAAGAAGGCGTGTATGACGACAATGGCAAGTGGATGGATGGTTGGGAATCACGCCGTAAACGCCAACAGGGCCATGATCATTGCACTGTACGTTTAGCATTGGCTGGGCGTATACGCGGGCTTAATATCGATACTAGCTTCTTTACCGGTAACTATGCGCCGAGTGTTTCCTTAGAAGCCTGTTATATGGCCAAGGGGGACCCTACAGAGGCGACCCAATGGCACCAAGTTCAAGCAGCGCTTAACTTGCAAGGGGATAGTCATCATATTCAAGCCATTGACTGTGATCAGGTGTTTACCCATGTGCGTTTGCACATGTACCCAGACGGCGGTGTAGCTCGGTTACGGGTTTATGGTGAAGTAGTGAAAGACTGGCAGGCAGAAGCTGGCCAGCGCGTTGATTTGGCAGCCATGACCAATGGCGGCCGCGCGCTACTGTGTAGTGATGAACATTTTGGCACCATGGACAATATTTTAGCCCCAGGACGTGGCATCAACATGGGCGATGGCTGGGAAACTGCCCGCCGCCGTATTCCTGGTTTTGATTGGGTGATTATTGCCTTGGGCCATGCGGGCACTGTGAGCGATATCGAAGTAGACACAGCTCATTTTAAGGGCAACTTTCCCGATTCTTGCTCTATTCAGGCGGCTTTTGTGCATGGTGGAAGTGATGAGCAAATGGCAGCTCAAAGCCTCTACTGGCCTGAGCTATTGTCGTCGCAAAAGCTCAGTAAGGACCATATTCATAGTTACACGGATCAAGTGATAAAGTTAGGCCCAGTTACCCATGTGCGACTCAACATATTTCCTGATGGTGGCGTCTCACGCTTGCGCATCAATGGCATCATTGAAACTATAGCCGAGCTGGAGGCGTAAGTTATGGCGCAAAGTTTAGTTATAGAAGCCTTAACTCAAGTCGCCTTTGCAGATTTTGGCGAGGTTATTGAGGCCCATGAAGGCGATGGTTTTGGTATTAACCAGGGTTATACCTGGCGCCATCACAAGTTAGCTACCGTCACCACAGATGAGCCTACAGACGACGCCATTATTAGTATTTTTAGTAGTAAAAATAGGCCTCAGCCTATTGCCATTGAGATGATGGAGCGTCATCCCTTAGGTAGCCAAGCTTTCATGCCCCTCAATAATGTACCTTTTTTGGTGGTGGTGGCTAAGGCTGGGCCAGAACCACGCTTGAGTGACCTTAAGGCCTTTGTTAGTAATGGTAAACAGGGTGTTAACTATGGCACCGGGGTATGGCACCATCCGTTGTTGATCTTGGCGGCGACGCAAGATTTCTTAGTCGTTGATAGATCAGGCGCGGGCAATAATCTCAACGAAGTCATGTTGACCAGCGATCAGTGTGCTCAGCTCGATGTAGCTGACCTTATTAACCAATTAAAATTGTAACAATAAGCGAGAATTATTATGGAAGCTCATTTAATGGAGTGGTTAAACCTAGCCATCCGCTGGGTGCATGTAATTGTAGGTATTGCTTGGATAGGTGCCTCATTCTATTTTAATTGGCTAGAAAACAACCTCGATCGCCAAGTTAAGAATCAAGCATTGGCGGGTGAGTTATGGGCCATTCACGGTGGTGGCATTTACCATCTACAAAAATACAAAGTGGCGCCAGCTACTATGCCCAAACACTTGCATTGGTTTAAGTGGGAAGCCTACAGTACTTGGATCAGCGGCGTATTGCTTTTGAGCGTGGTGTTTTATTTCAATGCCAGCACTTACCTGATTTTGCCAAGTTCGCCTGTTTCTCCGGCTGCGGGTGTGGCCGTTGGCTTGGGTAGTCTATTGATTGGCTGGTTTGTCTACGACTTACTATGCAACAGTCCATTGCGTCATCAACCCCTATTGTTGAGCCTGGTTTTGCTATTGCTGTTGGTTTTTTCAGCCTGGGGCTTTAGCCAGTTTATGACCGGCCGTGCGGCATACCTACACGTGGGTGCTATCATCGGTACCATGATGGTGGGTAACGTGTTTTTTGTCATCATGCCTGCTCAGAGAAACTTAGTAGGTGCCATTGAGGCAGGGCAGGAGCCCGACCCAGCACTACCTAAGAAGGGTTTGTTGCGTTCACAACATAACAACTACCTAACCTTGCCAGTGATCTTTATTATGGTAAGTGGCCATTTTCCCAGCACCTATGGGCATGAGTGGAACTGGGCGGTTTTGCTAGGTTTGTCGTTGGTTAGTGTGGCAGTGAGGCATTACTTTAATACCCGTCACAATGGACAGCAGTTTGTTTGGGTTTTGCCGGCGGCGGTGTTGGCGTTATTGGTCATGTCCTATGTGACCGCACCTAATATCCCCAGCACTACAAGCAAGGTTGATTCCAGCAATGCGGATGCTGCCGAGGTTGCTGTAGCCGTTGCTTTTAGTGATGTATCAAACATAGTCGCTACTCACTGTGCTACTTGTCATTCGGCTACCCCAAGCCATGCCGCATTTGTGACCGCGCCGGCGGGCTTAATGTTTGATACGCCCATGGAAATTAAACGTTATAAAGATCGTATCTACCTGCAAGCCGTGGCTAGCCGCATCATGCCTTTAGGTAACAGCACCGGTATGACCCAAGACGAGCGTGACCTGCTGGGTCGCTGGATTACTGATGGCGGCGTCATTGATTAACGCTGATTAGCAGCTATTAGTAGTCGATTTACGGCAACAATATTTATTAATGGAGAAAACTATGGGATTTTTAACCACCCATGTATTGGATACCGCACAAGGTGTGCCCGGCAGTAATATGGCCGTTAGCTTGTATCGTATTGATGCTGGTGAACGTCAATTGTTAAGTCAGCAAATGACCAATAGTGATGGCCGTTGTGATGGCCCCTTGTTAAAGGACGATGCTTTTACCGTGGGTGTGTACGAGCTAGAATTTGGCGTAGAGGATTACTTTGCCCAAGCCCAAGTTGCACAACCTAGCCCGGCTTTTTTATCCCAAGTTACCCTACGTTTTGGCATTGCCGAAGCAGGGCAGCATTACCATGTGCCTTTGTTGGTGTCGCCTTACAGCTATTCCACCTATCGCGGCAGCTAACAGTAATGTCTAGTATTGCAACTGTGTTAGATGATCGCGCTAATGAGCCCATTGATGCTTATAGGCAGCTTTTTGATGGCATATTGTCCCAGCGCTTAGCACCGGGCACTAAACTCAATGAGGTGGAACTGACGCAGCTATTTGGTGTTAGTCGTACCCTTATTCGGCAGGCCTTGCAGCGCTTGCAGTTAGAACAAGTGGTGGAAATTCATAAAAACCGCGGCGCTTTTGTGGCCGCGCCCAGTCCAGACCTTGCTCAGCAAGTATTGTTTGCACGGCAAACGCTTGAGTTAGCCGTGGTGCAATTGGCATGTCAGCGCTGCCAAGCAACTGACGTGACTGAGCTGCAGAAAATGATTGATTTGGAGCAGAGTGCTATAGACCAAGGCGATATGGCGAGTGCTTTACGCCGTTCTGGAGAGTTTCATTTACAATTGGCCAAAGTGGCAGGCAATCAGCCTTTTGTACATGCCCTTAGGGGGCTTGTTTCTCAAACCTCACTCATTATCACTATGTATAGCCACGGCGGCGGTAATGCCTGCGCTAGGGACGAGCATAGTTTGTTGTTAGCGGCGGTAAGCAGCGGCAACGAAGTTCTGGCTCAGCAGCAAATGGCCTATCATCTAGGCCACATAGCCACCGGCTGTAATTTTAGCCAAAGCCCACAAATAGCTAATCTCAAAGGTGCTTTTGCACATTTAAGACAGGGGCAATAGTAAGTTGGGCACTTACCTTAGTTAGAGCTCTCTAACTCCAACACATGGCCGTAACGGGCAAGGGTTTGTTCGTTAATGGCATACAAGGTGTCTAACAGGTTCATGTGCATGCTGCCTGGCCCAAAGGATTTTGTGGCCGCCAGTTCTGCTGCCACACCCATGGTGAGTAGGGCTTGAACTGAGGCATCAAAGGCGTCGTGGTCAACGGCCATAAAGCATGCCAAAAAAGCGGTCGTGGCGCAGCCCATAGCTGAAATGCGCGTTTGCATGGCATGCCCATTGGCCACCATAATGGTTTTTACGCCGTTAGTGATAAGGTCTGTTTCACCCGTTTGGGCGACAATGCAGCCTTGTTGTAAGGCAAGTTCTTGGGCCGCCATAGGACTGGATGTACCTGCCAAGGCTTTAATTTCCATAGCGTTAGCGCGAATCACCTGGGGTCTGTACTGCAATAGCTCTACGGCGTAAGCGCAACGTTTTTTAGACGCATGCACGGACACTGGATCCAACACCCATGGTTTAGCATAATCGTTGGCCGCTTGAATGGCAGGTCGAATGGCCGCTTTGCGGTTGGCGTCTAGGGTGCCAATATTCACTACCAAACTATTGGTCACTGCCACCAACTCGGTGATTTCTTCTACCCCAAGAGTAAAGCAGGAACCTGCGCCTACCGCTAAAATCACGTCTGAAGAAATGTCTTGGGCCACGGTGCTGGTAATGCAATGCACTCGCGAGCGTTTACGGCTAAGGGCAGCTAACGCTTCTGCTGCGCCTTTGGCGTAGTGGGCAGTGAGTTGGTTTTGATGGGCACTAATCGACAAGCTATTGGACATAGTCATTCCTTGTGTTGAATCTTCTCTATTCTCGCACATGTGTTAAATACTGGCTAGATTTGGGTTCTATTTTCAGGCCGATAGTTCATGCTTTTTTTACAAACTAACGCTATGCTTGCAGCACCGCATTATTTTACAAGGATTTATTTATGACTATTGCAGATTTAGGCCAGAGTTTAACGGCCGTATTTTTTCTCATGGTGGCTATATTAGTGCTCATGAAAGGCGTGCGCATGGTGCCCCAAGGCTATCATTGGACGGTGGAACGATTTGGTAAGTATACTCGCACATTAACACCAGGCTTGCACTTATTGATCCCTTTTATAGATACCGTTGGCCGCAAGCTAAATATGATGGAGCAAGTATTGGATGTGGATCCGCAGGAAATCATATCTTCGGATAATGCCCAAGTCATGACCGATGCCGTGTGCTTCTTTCAAATTCAAGATGCGGCTAAGGCTGCCTATGAGGTCAATCACTTGGAACGAGCCATGCAAGCCTTGGTGATGACTAATATACGTGCTGTGCTGGGCTCTATGGAGCTGGATGAAATGTTGTCCAATCGCGAACGCATCAACAGAAATCTGCTGGCTAAGGTGGATGATGCCACCGACCCTTGGGGCGTGAAGGTAACGCGCATAGAAATTAAGGACATTGCACCGCCACAAGATTTGGTGACGGCCATGGCGCGGCAAATGAAAGCCGAACGCGAAAAACGCGCCCAGATATTAGAAGCCGAAGGCGAACGCAAAGCATCCATTATAGTGGCCGAGGGTAAAAAACAGTCAGAAATCTTAAGGGCAGAAGGCCAGCTTGAAGCCGCTAAACGCGAGGCCGAAGGCCGTGAGAGATTGGCCCAAGCCGAAGCCAAAGCCACCGACATGGTGTCTAAAGCCATACAAAATGGCGATTCCCGTGCCATTAACTACTTTATTGCACAAAAGTATGTGGATGCACTGGGTAAATTGGCAGCGTCGAATAACAATAAAGTGATGATGATTCCTTTAGAAGCCAGCAGCGTGATTGGCTCCATCGCCGGCATTAGCGAATTAGTTAAAGAGATGGGTAACAAAGCATCATGATTGAGTTTTTTGAATCGATGCAGTATTGGCATTGGCTGATTTTAGGCATTGTGTTGATCGCCGGTGAGGTTTTGGGAGCCACAGGTTTTTTCTTGGGCGCAGTGATGGCGGCCCTGGAAGTGGCGCTGATTGTTTATATTTGGCCTGATTTAAGTTGGCAAAAACAAATTACTTTGTTTGCTGTGCTGGCTTTGGCGTGCTCTGTGTGGTTTTGGTATCGCTTTAAAAGTTTTAACCAAACCACGGACCAACCGCAGCTTAACGACCGCGCTGCACAGCTGATTAACCGTGAGTTTGCCTTAACTCATGACATGGCAGGCGGGCAGGGTAAATTGCAAGTGGCGGATACCCTGTGGCGCGTAGAGTCTGCCACCAATTTGCTGGCGGGCACGCAGGTTAAAGTGACCGGCAGCCACGATATGATTTTGATAATCGAAAAAGCCTAGCTCAAGCGTAAAATTCGCTGCCGCACAACCCAATGTCGTATCAAACTAAGTGGGGCAGCCCATAGTCGTTATGATGCATGGGTGAATTAATTATAAGTTTGGCCATGGCTCCTTGGTCACAGAAATTTTATTAAAAATTTAGCAGTTACATGTCCTTTTGTAGGATCAACTTTGGGAGTAAACAATGTTTAACAAGTCAGATCGTGTTAGTGATTTTGACCCGGAACTATGGGCCGGCATTCAAGAAGAAGAGCAGCGTCAAGAAGATCACATTGAATTGATCGCATCAGAAAACTATACCAGCCCCCGGGTAATGCAAGCACAAGGCTCAGGCCTAACTAACAAGTATGCCGAAGGCTACCCCCACAAGCGTTATTATGGTGGTTGTGAATACGTAGACAAGGTTGAAGTGCTGGCTATGGAACGCGCTAAGCAATTGTTTGGTGCAGACTATGTGAATGTGCAGCCTCACTCTGGCTCGCAGGCTAACGCCGCGGTATACCAAGCGCTAGTTTCTCCAGGTGATACCATTATGGGCATGAGTTTGGCCCACGGTGGCCATTTGACCCACGGTTCCCACGTGAACTTTTCTGGCAAAAACTACAACGCCATTCAATACGGCTTGAACGACGCTGGCACTTTGGACTATGAAGAAATTCAGCGTTTAGCCACTGAGCATAAGCCAAAGATGATCGTGGCTGGCTTCTCTGCTTATTCACAAGTAATGGACTGGTCTAAGTTTCGTGACATCGCCGATAGCGTTGGCGCCTACCTGTTTGTAGACATGGCCCACGTTGCTGGTTTGATCGCTACCGGTCATTACCCTAACCCAATGCAATATGCAGATGTTGTGACTACCACAACTCACAAGACCTTACGTGGCCCACGTGGTGGTTTGATTCTTGCTAAGGCTAATGAAGCGATTGAGAAGAAACTGAACTCAGCCGTGTTTCCAGGCCAGCAAGGCGGCCCTTTAATGCACGTTATTGCGGCTAAAGCGGTAGCCTTTAAAGAAGCGCTAGAGCCTTCATTTGCCGACTATCAAGGCCAAGTATGTGTCAACGCTAAGGTCATGGCAGAAGTATTCCAGTCACGCGGTTACAATATCGTTTCTGGCGGTACTGAGAACCACTTGATGTTAGTTGACCTAATTGCCAAGGGTATTACTGGCAAGGCGGCTGACGCTGCTTTAGGCAAGGCTCACATCACTGTGAACAAGAACGCTGTACCTAACGACCCACAATCACCATTTGTGACTTCTGGCATTCGTGTAGGTACGCCAGCCATCACTACCCGTGGTTTTGGTGCGCAAGAAGTGCGTGACCTAACAGGCTGGATGTGTGACGTTATGGATAACATCGATGACGAAGCCATTAGCACCGAAGTGCGCGGCAAGGTATCTGAGCTTTGCGCTCGTTTTCCTGTGTATAAGTAGTTCGCGCTAAGTCATAAAAAAGGCCTCCATTGAGGCCTTTTTTTTGTGGCTTTTTTTGTGATTTTGTTTTATTTGTTATACTGGCCCAGCCCAATTCATATAGTGACCTCAGCCATGGTAGATTTTAAGCCCATTCTTAACCGTGCCCTATACCGTAAAGATGGCGAACAAGGGTTAGAAGCATGGGTTTCAGAACCTCTGTCTAAGGCTAATTTTGGGGCCCAAGCGGATCATCGTTTTTTGTCCATGATGACCAAAGTGGTCTTTCAAGCGGGCTTTGTATGGCGGGTTATAGAAAACAAGTGGCCAGACTTTGAAACGGTATTTTTTGGTTTTGACGCGCACAAGATGGTGTTACTGAGCCCCGAGCAGTTAGAGGCTTTTGGTCGGGATAAGCGCATTGTGCGTAATATGCAAAAAATACTCAGTGTCCCGCAAAATGCCAATTATATTATTGACCAAAGACGTCAGTTCGGCAGCTACGCGGCCTTTTTACAACAGTGGCCAGAGGAAGACTTGGTGGGTTTGTACCGCCACTTAAAACAGGCAGGTTGCCGTTTAGGCGGCATGAGTGGACCGCGTATGTTGCGGCAAATGGGCCTGGATACCTTTATGCTCAGCGGCGACGTGGTGATGTGCTTGCAGGACGCAGGTTTGGAAATTGCCGATCAGCCGAGCAATAAAAGCGATTTAGTCAAGGTGCAGGGCTGCTTTAACACTTGGCGTGAGCAAACCGGTTACTCCTTTACCCGTTTGAGTCGTATTTGTGCCAGTTCCATAGGCCAGAACTACAGTGCTGACCGGGTTATTAACAAGACGTAAGCAATAAACATAAGGTATAAGCAATAAAAAGGCCTCAACTGAGGCCTTTTTATGTCTTGTCTGTTGGCAGCGTGATTAGGCTGCAGGCACTTCTACGCCGTTATGGCGGCAGGTGGCTACCATAGTGTTGTATAACAAGCAGGCAATAGTCATGGGGCCTACGCCACCAGGTACGGGGGTGATGGCACCGGCAACTTTCTCGGCACTTTCAAAGTGCACGTCGCCTACCAGCTTGGTTTTACCTTCTGGGGTTTCAATGCGGTTAATGCCTACGTCAATTACGGTTGCGCCAGGCTTGATCCAGTCGCCTTTGACTAGCTCAGGCACACCCACAGCGGCCACTACTATGTCGGCTTCACGCACTACAGCTTCAATGTTTTTGGTGCGTGAGTGAGCCACGGTTACGGTGCAGCTCTGTTGCAATAAGAGGTTGAACATAGGCTTGCCAACAATGTTGGAACGGCCCACAACAACGGCTTTCATGCCCGTTAGGTCGCCATGGTAGTCTTGTAGCATCATCAGGCTGCCAAGGGGAGTACATGGGATCATGCCTTCGCCGCCAGTAGACAGCATGCCAACGTTAATGGGGTGAAAACCGTCAACGTCTTTAGCAGGGTCAATGGCTTCGAGAACTTTAGCTGAGTTGATATGCTTAGGTAATGGCAGCTGAACCAAAATGCCGTTGATGGCTGGGTCCTTGTTCATGTCACTTATTAGGTTAAGCAAAAACTCTTCTGATGTGGTGTCTTCTAACTTGTGTTCGATGGATGTAATGCCACATTCTTTGGCTTGCTTGCCTTTGCTACGCACGTACACTTGGCTAGCAGGGTCTTCGCCCACTAGCACAACTGCTAGGCCTGGAACGATGTTATGGTCTGCTTTCATTGAAGCGATTTGACCGGTCATTTTTTCACGGAGTTTAGCAGCGAATTGCTTGCCGTCAATAAGGTGTGCCATGATGGGGGTAGCTCATGTTGGTGGGTAAAAACAGCCAAATAAAGGATTGCTTAGTTGTGGCTGACAAATTCGATGGATATTTTATATTAAATAGCCTTTGCTTGTTAGTACAAGCGGTACCTATCTGCGCGGCGATGCATTAGTTTAGCTTTGCTGTTACCTGAATTAAATTCAGTCAACATGGATAAAACTCACGTATAACAAGGGTTTGGCCGTGCTATTATGTGTTTTCTCGGGTAAATCACTGACAAGGAGCGGGTCGCGTTTCGATAATGCTTTGTCGTAGTCGAGTTAGCTCAAAATAGCCATCCTAGATAATCTAGCGGCCAATATATCGTCATCCATTGAACGGTCAATGTGATGCTGTTTTTTCCTGCAGGAGTGGTACCTATGTCCGACGATCAGTACGAAGAAGACCTCGACCTCAATAGTCTTAGTGACGAAGAGCTTACCGAGCAGATGCACGATGATCTTTATGATGGTATGGAAGACGAAATCGCCGAAGGCACAAACATCCTCTTGGGCCGTGGCTGGTCGCCTAGTAAGGTATTGAACGAAGCCCTAGTTGGCGGCATGAACATCGTTGGTGTCGACTTCCGTGACGGTATCTTGTTTGTGCCAGAAGTATTGATGGCTGCTAACGCCATGAAGTCGGGTATGGCTATTCTACGTCCACTGTTGGCCGAAACCGGTGCCGAGCCTGTTGGCAAAGCCGTGATTGGCACCGTTAAAGGTGACATCCACGACATTGGCAAGAACCTTGTGGCTATGATGTGGGAAGGCGCTGGTTTTGAAGTGATTGATATCGGTATTAACTGCCCAGTAGAAAAGTACTTAGAAGCCCTAGAAGAACACAAGCCAGACATCTTAGGTATGTCGGCATTGTTAACTACCACCATGCCTTACATGAAAGTGGTTATTGACACTTTGAAAGAGCAGGGTATTCGTGATGACTACATAGTTTTGGTTGGCGGTGCGCCTCTAAACGAAGAGTTTGGTGATGCCGTAGGTGCAGATGCCTATTGTCGCGATGCTGCCGTAGCCGTTGAAACAGCGAAGAAGTTGATCGCTGAAAAACGCGCTGCAGCTTAAGGTTCCACTGGGGTAGCCCATGCAACCTGCCAGCCTGCTCATAATCACTTGCGGTGCAATTGCCCGCGAAGTGATGGCCGTGGCCAAGAGTAACGGCTGGCAAAATTTAAAAGTTACGCAGATTCCTGCCGAGTTACATAATCGGCCGGCACAGATTCCTGCGGCCGTTGAACAGCGTTTAGCGGCTTATGCAGGGGAATACGATCACGTATTTGCGGCTTTTGGCGATTGTGGTACCGGTGGTATGTTGGACAAGGTATTAGACAAGTACGGCATTAAGCGCTTGTCTGGTGCCCATTGTTACGAATTTTTTAGTGGAAGCAATAATTTTGCGGCCATGGCAGAGCAAGAGTTAGGCACCTTTTACCTAACCGATTACCTTGCCAAACACTTTGAACAGCTCATCATGGAAGGCATGGGTCTGAACAAACATCCTCAGCTTATTGAGATTATGTTTGCTCACTATAAAAAGCTGGTTTACCTAGTGCAGGAACCGGATCGGCAGTTAGACCACTTTGCCGAGGCGGCCGCCCAAAAACTGGGTTTGAAATACGAACGAGTCGAAACAGGGTACGGCCAAATGGCCGCAGAACTGGGTGCTCATTACAGCAATTACACAGAACAGGTAATTAAATGGCCAAGCTAACTATCGTAATGTGGCGTGATATTCCCGCTCAAGTTATCGTTAAATTAGGGCGCGCAAGTGCCAAACGCCCATTAGATGAACGCTTTGAAAAAGCCGTCGATAAAGCAGCCATGCGCGCTGGTTTGTACGGCAGTGATGGTTATTTGTCTGAATGGCGCAGAGACACAAGTAACTGTGCTGATGATTTGGAAGCCGTGCTCGAACACACCATCGCTCGCATAGAGGGGGATTACACTGACGAACGTTTGGCTGTGTTGGTTGCCGCTGGCGGTGTGGCTGAGTAATTTCAAACCGATTTACAGTCTTAGCTTAAAAGTTTTACCGGAGAAAACCCATGGCACTAAATGCCGTTGCAGAAAAACAAGCCATTATCGACTTGATGCAAAAAACCACTGTTGAGGTTACCCCAGGTGGGGCTGCCAAAGTTGCAGACTTTAAGGAATTATTACGTCCTGGCTGTACTGTGTATGTTACATTTTTACCCGGTTCAGATTTTGCCGACACTGTAGCCACCGTACGACGTCTTAAAGATGAAGGCTTTAACCCAGTGCCACACTTTGCTGCCCGCTCTATTCCTTCGGCCAAGTTTTTAGAAGAAAATCTAGCTTCTTTGCAAGGTGAAACAGGCGTTACTGAAGGCTTGTTGATTGGTGGTGGGGTAAATACCCCCGTGGGAGAATTTGGTTCTTCCATTGAAGTGCTGCAAACGGGCTTGTTCGAAAAGTACGGCATACTAAAGATGGGCCTTGCCGGACACCCAGAAGGTAGCCCAGATATCAGCCCCGCTGATTGTGCGTTAGCCATACAAGAAAAGAACGACTTTGCCAAGCAAACCGACATGCACTTATACCTGGCTACGCAGTTTGTATTTGAAGCCGAGCCTATTTTTGCCTGGGAACGTGAAATTCGTGCTGCGGGTAATCAGCTACCGATCCACATTGGTGTGCCTGGCTTGGCAACTATTAAAACTTTGATGCGTCATGCCGCCCACTGTGGGGTTGGTGCATCGGTGCGATTTTTAACGCGTAACCCAATGAATATGGTTAAACTGGGCCTCAAAGACTCATTCTTAGGCAAGTATGTGAATGCGCCCTCATCTGAACCAAGCCAGTTAATGCGTGACATAGTGACGGGTATGGATAGCGATCCAGATTGCTTGATTCATCAGTGTCACTTGTACCCATTAGGCGGCTTAAAGAAGTCTGCTGCATGGATGTATAGCGTACAAGATGGCCAGTTTGAACTGAATGGTAAAGGTTTTACCATTCAGCCTTAATCGCGCCTTAATTGATATTAAATGTATTTTTTTGGGCCGGATAACCGGCCTTTATTAGACCCTAAAGTAGGAATTACCCCATGACTGATACTATCATCAGCTCCGCTACCAAAGAAGTTGTGATTGGCTTTAATCGTCCTTTCGCCGTTATTGGTGAGCGTATTAACCCCACTGGCCGTAAGTTGTTGGCCGAAGAGATGAAAAATGGCGATTTTAGTCGTGTAGAAGCCGATGCCTTAGCCCAGGTTGCTGCTGGTGCCACCATTTTGGACATCAATGCGGGCATCCCGTTAGCGGATGAGCCTGCCATCTTGGCTAAAACTATTCAGTTGGTGCAGTCTTTGGTTGATGTGCCTTTATGTATCGATTCTTCCATCATTGATGCACTTGAAGCCGGTTTGGCTGTGTACAAAGGTAAGGCCTTGTTAAACTCGGTCACTGGTGAAGACGAGTCCTTGGACCGCGTATTGCCTTTGGTGAAGAAGTACGGCGCTGCCGTGGTTGCCATTTCCAACGATGAAACGGGCATTTCCCAAGACATCAACGTACGTTTTGAAGTCGCTAAGAAGATCGTACAGCGAGCTGCTGATTACGGCATCCCTGCTTCAGACGTCATTGTAGACCCCTTGGTAATGCCCGTAGGCGCCATCAATACTTCAGGTCGTCAGGTGATGGAACTGGTACACCGTTTGCGCACCGAGCTTAAGGTTAACACCACCTGTGGTGCGTCTAACTTTAGCTTCGGTTTACCTAACCGTAATGGCGTAAACTGTGCCTTTATTGCTTGTGCTATTGCCTCCGGCATGACCTCCGCCATTATTAACCCTATGCACCCAGAAGTGATGCTAGGTGTACGCGGTGGTAACTTGATGATGGGCCACGATCCTGAATGTAAAGCTTGGATCAAGGCTTACCGCGAGCCACTGGCAGAAGGTACTGTTGCCCGTGGTGGCCGTACTAGCGGCCGTCGTCGTCGCGCATAATCGCACACAGGTGTGATGAAATTAATAATTCAAAAGGGGCCCTAGGGCTTCTTTTTTCGTTATAAAAATAGACATTCATAATGTGTGGGTATTTGCTGCACCAAAACTGTTGAGAGCCAAACATGAGTCAAATTGAAAGCAATGATGCATTAGTGGTCTTTACCCCTTCAGGTAAACGCGGCCGTTTTCCCATAGGTACGCCTTTGTTGCAGGCCGCTCGCTACCTGAATGTCGATATTGATTCGGTGTGTGGTGGCCGGGGCATTTGTGGACGCTGTCAAATCTTGGTGAGCGAAGGGGAGTTTGCTAAGTTTGGTATCACCTCTAGTAAAGACAGTTTAGAACCCATTACCGCACCGGAACTCAAATACGCCGAACGGCGCGAGTTGAAGCCAGGCCGTCGCCTAAGTTGCCACACCAAAGTGCTGAATGACATTGTGGTTGACGTACCCGCAGAAAGCCAAGTGCACCATCAAATGGTGCGTAAAGATGCTGAACACCACGACATAGACATCAACCCGTTGGTGCGACTCTACTATGTGGAGGTGCAAGAACCAGACATGCACGACCCGTCTGGTGATCTACGCCGCTTACTTAATGCCCTAGAAGCCGATTGGCAGTTGAGCGACTTGGACTATGACGTGGCTTTGCTGGCCAATATTCAATCTATTCTGCGCAAAGGTAAGTGGAATGTTACCGTTGCTGTGCGCCAGGGTGAACGTATTGTAGCCATCTGGCCTGGTCTTAAGGAAAATATTTATGGCGTTGCCGTAGATGTAGGTTCTACTACCATTGCCGCCCATCTGTGCAACCTTTCTAGTGGTGAAGTGGTTGCGAGTGCGGGGGTGATGAACCCACAAATTCGTTTTGGCGAAGACCTCATGAGTCGGGTCTCCTACGTGATGATGAATCCCGGTGGCGAAGTGGAGATGACCAAGGTGGTACGTGAAGCTCTAAATGGCTTGGTGCAAGAGCTGGTGAAAAAGCAAGCCTGTGACACCACAGACCTGCTTGAAATCACCTTTGTAGCCAACCCCATTATGCATCACCTGTTGCTAGGTATTAACCCCGTAGAGCTTGGTGGTGCGCCGTTTGCTTTGGCCACCGACATGGCCGTAAACACCTTCGCCAGTGATTTGGATATTGTGCTTAACCCCCAGGCGCGAGCCTATCTATTACCCTGTATTGCTGGTCATGTTGGTGCCGACACCGCCGGCATGGTGTTAGCAGAAGAACCTTACAATCACGACGAAATGACCTTGTTGGTGGATGTAGGCACCAATGCCGAAATCGTCTTGGGCAATCGTCATCGTTTAGTGGCCTGCTCCAGCCCCACGGGCCCTGCCTTTGAGGGTGCGCAAATCAGTGCCGGCCAGCGTGCTGCAGCGGGTGCCATTGAGCGCATTCGCATTGACCCCGTCACCTTGGAGCCTCGCTTTCGGGTGATTGGCTGTGAGCTATGGTCCGATGAGCCTGGTTTTGATGAAGCCACGGTAAGCACTGGTATTACTGGCATCTGTGGCTCGGGTATCATTGAAGTGGTAGCCGAAATGTACTTGTCTGGGGTAATTAACCAAGACGGTGTAGTTGATGGTGGCATGGCGGCGATTAACCCACGCATTGTTGCCGATGGGCGTACCTTTGCTTACGAAATCATGCCCGCTACAGAAACCCGTGGCGCCGTTAAAATCATGCAAAATGACATTCGAGCAATACAGTTGGCAAAGGCCGCCTTATACGCTGGGGTAAAGTTATTGATGCAATACCAAAAGGTGGATAAGGTAGACCGCATTCGTTTTGCTGGCGCTTTTGGTAGCCATATTGATGTTAAATACGCCATGGTGTTAGGTTTAATTCCCGATTGTGCCTTGGATCAGGTATCATCTGCCGGCAACGCCGCAGGCACGGGTGCTCGTATCGCCTTGCTCAATGAAGAGGCGAGGCCTGAAATAGAGCAAATAGTGCTTACTATTGAAAAAATTGAAACCGCGGTAGAACCAGATTTTCAACAGCTGTTTATTGATGCCATGGCCTTTCCTAACAAGGTTGACGCTTTTCCGGAGCTAGAGAAAGTGGTCACTTTGCCCCCCTATAAGGAAGTTAGGGCCGAAGTTGAGTCGGGTCAGAAAAAACGTCGCCGTCGTCGCGGTTAAAACTAAAGGAAAAATACATGCGTTCACAACCACCTGCCAGCCGCGCACACTTAGGTGTGATGATCGGTATTGCCTTCAAACTATTTAAGAGTGTGAAGGTATTGAAGATCGCTCTGGTGGGCATGGCCTTATCTGGCTGGACTATTATGTTCAGTTTTGAATTTGCCGCTACCTTGTTGGCAGTGTTGATGTTTCACGAATACGGGCACATTCGTGCCATGAAACACTTTGGCATTGCTACCAAGGGCATTTACATCATTCCCTTTGTGGGTGGCATTGCTGTGGGAGAACGCCCTAAGACCCATTGGCAAGACTTGTACATTGCCATGATGGGGCCCGTATTTGGGTTGTTGATGAGTGTGGCATTTTTTGTGGCTTATCTAGTGACAGACAGCCATTTCATGGGTTTGGTGGCATCCATTAGCGCTTTGATCAACTTAGTTAATCTATTACCCATATTGCCTTTGGATGGTGGTCGAGTGGTTAAAGCTTTGGTGTATTCAGGCCGAAGTCGCTTTATTTACGTCGGTTTGGTGGTTATTTCTGGCCTAATCATGTACTACTGTTTTACCAATGGCTTTGCCCTGATCGGCTTTTTTGGCCTCATGGGTTTGGTGGATTTACTGGCCGACTGGCGTAGCTTCGATCAGGACCCTAAAGCTAAACTTGATGCCTATGGCATGGTCTTTAGCTTGGTTTGGTATCTGCTTACAGCAGCGGCTTTAATTGGCATGATCGTTTGGTTGGCCGCTCTGGAGCTGCCAGGCAGTGAACTGGCTACCGCCATACTTAACGCTTAAGTCGGCGGTTTAATGCTAGGTTTCTTCGGCGGCAGCTCCATCCGCTGCCTTCATGCTTGCTTCTGCGGCGGCTAAGCTTTCTGCAGCAGCCTTGACGCTCTGGCCAGGGGAGAAGCGGCGTCGCTCTTCACGTGGTGGAATACCAAAGAAGTCGCGGTAACACTTGGAAAAGTGGGGCGCAGACACAAATCCGCAGGCTAATGACACATCAATAATAGACAGGTTAGTTTGCAGCAATAGCTGGCGTGCACGGTTAAGGCGCAGTTCCAAATAATAACGTGACGGCACGCATTTCAGATGCTTCTGGAACAAGCGCTCTAATTGGCGGCGCGATACGCCTACATACTGTGCCAAGTCATCCAAACTAATGGTTTCTTCTAAGTTGGCTTCCATCAAAGCCACGGCTTCAATTAACTTAGGCTGGCTGTTGCCTAAGTGTAGGCGTAAGGGAATGCGCTGCGTGTCGTGATGGTCGCGAATACGTTCCATGATAAACATTTCCGACACCGCCGCGGCTAACTCTGGGCCGTGATGGCTGCTCACAAACTGCAACATCATGTCTAAAGACGAATTGCCGCCGGAGCAAGTGAAACGGTCGCGGTCAATGGCAAATAGGTTAGACGACATGAGTACATTGGGAAATTCTTCGCGCATACTGGCTAAGTTTTCCCAATGAATAGTCGATTTATAGCCATCCAATAGGCCCGCAGCGGCTAATAGATAACTACCGGTGCAGGTAGAGCCGATGGCAATTTTGGCATTGGAAACTTTGCGTAAAAAGGTAAGGGTAGACTTATCATAAGCACGGTCGATATAGGTGCCACCACAAACGATCAGCGCCTCAAGGCCATTTAAATCTAGGTCGTTAACATGGATGGTAGGGGTGATTTCAAAGCCAACGCTGGCCTTAACAGGCACACCGTCCATAGATACAATTTGCCATTCATAGAGGTCTTGCTTGCTGATGTAGTTGGCGCCACGCAGGCTAGCAACAGCAGACGAAAAAGTCACCATAGAGTAGTTTGGAATTTGTAAAAAAGCGTATCGAATGGGTTTCTTATCGGACATGGCAGTCTCTATTTATATGATTCAATGTAATTGCCAATAGCAGCAATATAAGACTATTTTCCCTTATAGACTTAAGCCGCATTCTAAACTAGCTTGGCCCCCTAGGGAACAAAATAATGATCGTTTGGCCATCATATGTCGCTGTTAAACAATTAATAGGCGGGTGTGGAAACGGGCTAATAAGCCCAAGGCGTCCGTATTGTAGCCATTTGTGCTTTGGCCGTGGTGATTACCTTAATGGCGCTGATTTAACCGGTCTTTTTTATGCCTGTAATTTGGGGTTGCAAAAAAGTTGCAATAAAATTGCAAAACCCAGGCCCAAAAAAAGGCCGCCGATCAAGGCAGCCCAGGGCCAAGGCACCACGGCTAATCCATAAACTTGGCCAAACTAAAACCACCTAATTCTACGTTAACCAATTGATATCTTCGTGCCTGGCGTCATAATCATTAGTCATTGCTTCGCTCGCATGCCCGGCAAAGCCATTGGTCTGAGCAACCTTGTTTTTTGTGTTCGTGAATAGCCATGGCGCGTCCCTGGTGGAAGCCTGGGCGGTGGGCGAATGGTATGTGGTCATAGGCACCACCCAGCACCGTTGCAAAACAGGTTGTTAAGTGGTTGTTTTTATTGCTATGTATTACTTGCTTTAATCCCCGTTGATTGGTTGGCTAATGCCTTTACAATCAATGAGTTACATATTCAGCGTCGCATTCTAAACTAGCTTGGTTCCCTAGGGAACAAAATAATGATCGTTTGGCCATCATATGTCGCTGTTAAACAACCAAAAGGTGGGGTGTTGTAATTGGCTAATTAGTTCAAGGTGTCTGCAGCATAGCCATTAAGGCTTTAGCGGCATTAGATAAGCTGCGTTGTTGGTGCCAAACACAGCCCAGTTGGCGTACGATAGGCTTGGTTTGCGTGGTGATGACCTTAATGTCACTGTTGATGAGGGTTTGCGGCAAAATACTCCAGCCCATACCAATGCTCACCATCATGCGAATGGTATCTAGATTGTTGGTGGACATGGCGACCTTAAGCGCTAGCTCTTGGTCAGCAAAATCTTGCTCCACAATGCCCCGAGTAAAGGTATTACTTTTGCTCAGTAGCGCGGGGTAGCTGCTTAGTTGCGACAAATCCACCGACGCCTGTTGGCTTAAAGGGTGATCTGGCGCTGCTACAAACTGCATTTGATCCTGCCAAATCACTTTTTGTTCAATCAGAGGATGAGGTTCTGGGTTGAGGGTAATAATTCCCAGTTGCCAGCGGCCATGTAGCAAACCATCATAAATGACTTCCGACTCGGCAAACTGAATGTCCAACTCCACTTGCGGGTAGAGAGCGATAAACCGACGTAATGGCTCAGGCAGGCGGTGCAAACTAATATGATGACTAGTAGCAATACGCAATTGGCCTCCCACCCGGCCAGACAAGTTGGTTAACTCTCCTGCGGTATCTTCCATGGCCTGCAATATGGCTTTAGCCTTAGGTAACAGGTGCTGCCCCGCCACGGTGAGGGACACGGTGCGGCCAATGCGATCAAACAGACGAGTGTTTAACTGCTGTTCCAGTTTAACAATGCGTTTGCTCACCGCGGGTTGCGTTAGATACAGTTGTTCCGCCGCTCGTGAAAACGAGCTATGCTCGGCCACCACCAAAAAGGCTTTTAATGTAATGCTATCCATGGTCTATAGAGTACGCTCATGCATAACCAAATGGAATACAATTCTAAATAAATTGGAATTAGAGTTATCACTATAGGGTGGGTATAATGGCTTCACATTAACCTGAGCTTAGGACACCACATGGCCGGTAAAACCCTTTATGACAAGCTGTGGGACGCCCACATTGTTAAACAACAAGACGATGGCAGTTGCTTGATATACATTGACCGACATTTGTTGCATGAGGTCACATCACCGCAGGCATTTGAAGGCTTACGCATTGCTGGCCGTAAGCCTTGGCGTATCGATACCAACCTGGCCACGCCTGACCATAACGTACCTACCACTTATGATGAGCGGGCTATTGGTGTAAATGGTATTGCTGACCCAGTGTCGAAAATTCAGGTGCTTACCTTAGGTGAGAATTGCGCCGAATTTGGTATTACCGAGTTTGATATGCAGGATGAGCGTCAAGGCATTGTGCATGTGGTTGGCCCAGAGCAGGGTGCCACCTTGCCGGGCATGACCGTGGTGTGTGGTGATTCTCATACCGCTACCCATGGTGCTATGGGTGCTTTGGCTCACGGCATTGGCACTTCTGAGGTGGAGCATGTGTTGGCCACCCAGTGTTTGATTCAAAAGAAATCGCAAAACATGCTGGTGCGGGTGGATGGTGAATTAGGCGAGGGGATTACCTCAAAGGATGTAGTGCTGGCTATTATTGGCGTTATGGGCACCGCAGGAGGCACCGGTTATGCCATTGAATTTGGCGGCAAGGTGTTTGAAGACATGTCCATGGAAGGCCGTATGACCGTATGTAATATGGCCATAGAGGCCGGAGCCCGAGTGGGTATGGTGGCAGTAGATCAAACTACCATTGATTATGTGCAAGGCCGTCCATTCTCTCCCACAGGTGACAATTGGGATTTAGCCGTGACTGCCTGGCAGCAGCTGCATACCGATGCCGACGCTGAGTTTGATCATGTGTTGGTGTTGGATGGCGCTAGCATTGCTCCCCAAGTCACTTGGGGCACATCACCAGAGATGGTGGTGCCCGTGTTTGCTAAGGTGCCTAATCCGGCCAAGGAAAAAGACGACACCAAAGCGGCTGCCATTACCCGAGCGCTAGAATATATGGGCTTAATCGCAGATCAAGCCATCACCGACATACAGTTGGATCGGGTGTTTATTGGCTCTTGCACCAACAGCCGCATTGAAGACTTACGTGCCGCTGCGGCGGTGGTTAAGGGCAAAACCGTGGCTGCTAGCCTCAAACAAGCTTTAGTGGTGCCTGGTTCTGGATTAGTGAAAGCCCAAGCTGAAGCGGAAGGGCTGCACACCATATTTACCGATGCCGGCTTGGAATGGCGTGAGCCCGGCTGCTCCATGTGTTTGGCCATGAATGCCGATAAGCTAGGTGCTGGCGAGCATTGTGCCTCTACCTCTAACCGCAACTTTGAAGGCCGTCAGGGCTTTGGCGGGCGCACCCATTTGGTGAGCCCTGCCATGGCCGCAGCGGCAGCGATAGCAGGCCATTTTGTTGACGTGCGATCTTTCGCACATTCTGCATAGGCCGAGACATAGGAGAATACCATGCAAGCATTTACCCAATTGAAGGGGATCGTTGCCCCCTTAGATCGTGCCAACGTTGATACGGACATGATCATTCCTAAACAGTTTCTAAAGTCCATTAAGCGTTCTGGCTTTGGTCCCAACTTGTTTGACGAATTACGTTACCTTGATCAGGGGGAGCCCGACCAAGATTCGAGTAAGAGGCCCATTAACCCTGACTTTGTGCTTAATTTCCCGCGCTATAATAATGCTAAGATACTCTTAGCAAGAAGTAACTTTGGTTGTGGTTCTAGCCGTGAACATGCGCCTTGGGCTTTGTTGGATTTTGGCATTTCCTGCCTTATTGCACCCAGTTTTGCAGATATTTTTTACAATAACTGTTTTAAAAATGGCATCTTGCCCATTACCTTGATGGAAGAGCAGGTAGATCAGCTGTTTGATGACACCCAGGCCCAACAAGGCTTTGAGTTAACGGTGGATTTAGACGCCGGCGTGATTCGCGGTGCCAGTGCCGGTGACATTGAATTTAGTATTGATAGCTTTAGACGCCATTGTTTACTCAATGGTCTGGACGACATTGGTTTGACCCTAGAGCAGGCCAGTGCCATCAAGAAATATGAGCAAAAACGTAAACAGCAAGCCCCTTGGCTATTTGCCTAGCAGAGACATAAGTTATGACCCACAATATTTTAGTTTTACCCGGTGACGGCATTGGCCCAGAAATTATTTCTGAAGCGCAAAAAGTACTGCACGCAGTGGACAGCAAATTCAACCTTGGCTTGAGTATTAGCTCCGCCTTGGTGGGTGGTAGTGCCATTGATGCTACGGGCGAACCCTTGCCTGCAGCAACCCTCGATGCTGCCAAAGCCGCCGATGCCATATTGTTGGGCGCCGTGGGTGGGCCTAAGTGGGATAGCCTAGATATGGCTATTCGGCCAGAAAAAGGTCTTTTAGGTTTACGCTCAAACCTAAACTTATTTGGTAATTTGCGGCCCGCAATTTTGTACCCTCAGTTAGTCGACGCCTCAAGCTTAAAACCAGAAATTGTATTGGGCTTGGATATCTTGATCGTGCGTGAGCTCACGGGTGGCATCTACTTTGGCCAGCCGCGAGGCATTAGAATATTAGACAACGGTGAGCGTCAGGGCTATAACACTTACGTATACGCCGAATCTGAAATTCGGCGCATCGGCAAGGTGGCCTTCGAAGCCGCCCAAGCCCGCGGTGGTAGGTTATGTTCCGTGGACAAGGCCAACGTACTAGAAGTCACGGTATTGTGGCGTGAAGTCATGGACGAAATGGCTAAGGACTACCCAGATGTAGAACTGAGTCACATGTACGTTGATAATGCGGCCATGCAGTTGGTGCGCGCTCCCAAGCAGTTTGATGTGATAGTGACTGGCAATATGTTTGGCGACATTTTATCTGACGCCGCCGCCATGCTTACCGGTTCCATTGGTATGTTGCCATCGGCTTCGTTAGATGCAGCAGGCAAAGGCATGTATGAGCCGTGCCATGGTTCGGCCCCCGATATCGCAGGTCAAGGTAAGGCTAACCCCCTAGCAACCATATTGTCGGCTGCCATGATGCTGCGTTATACCCTTAACCAAAGCGCTGCAGCACAGGCCATTGAAGCGGCCGTGAGCGTGGTGTTAGATCAAGGCCTTAGAACAGCCGATATCAGTGCTCCTGGCATGCACACTGTGGATACAAAAAGCATGGGTGATGCGGTAGTTTCTGCCCTCAATAAGGGTTAGAATTAGGCTCTTAGTTGTTCCATGTAATTGATATGAAAAAGGTTTAAAGATGAAGCGTGTAGGACTGGTAGGTTGGCGTGGCATGGTTGGTTCTGTGTTGATGCAACGCATGCAAGAAGAAAATGACTTGCAGATGATTGAGCCAACCTTTTTCACTACCTCCCAGGCTGGTCAAGCAGCACCTGATTTTGGAGTTGATGCACCCGCGTTGCAAGACGCCCATGATATTGATGCCCTCAAGAGCATGGATATCATCATTTCATGTCAGGGCGGTGATTACACCGACCGTGTGTTTGGGCCCTTGCGCAGTGCAGGCTGGAAAGGCTTTTGGATCGATGCCGCCTCTAGTCTACGCATGCAGGACGATAGTGTGATCATCCTTGATCCGGTTAACCGTAATGTTATTGACCAAGCTTTAGCGCAAGGCAAAACCGAGTTTATTGGCGGTAACTGCACCGTTAGTTTAATGATGTTGGCCTTGGGCGGCTTATTTGCTGCTGATCAGATTGAATGGATGTCGGCTATGACATACCAATCAGCTTCTGGTGGTGGTGCCCGCCATATGCGTGAGCTATTGAATCAAATGGGCTACATTAACCAAACTGTGTCTGGAGAACTGGCCGATCCAGCTTCTGCAATCTTAGAAATTGACCGCAAGGTATCTTTGGCCATTAACTCGGCAGATAACAATGCCAGCCAATTCGGTGCGCCCTTAGCAGGTAGTTTGATTCCATGGATTGACTCACAGTTGGCTAATGGCCAGAGTCGTGAAGAATGGAAAGCCCAAGCAGAAACCAATAAAATCTTAGGTCGTACAAAGGATATTATTCCGGTGGATGGTTTATGTGTAAGAGTGGGTGCCATGCGCTGCCACAGCCAAGCACTGACTATCAAGCTCAAGCAAGACCTGCCCATGGATGAAATTGAGCATATGTTGGCCCAAGCCAACGAGTGGGTAAAGGTGATACCCAACGATCGCGATTTAACCATGGCAGAGCTAACACCAGCCAAGGTTACTGGTACCATGACAGTGCCCATAGGCCGTTTGCGGAAGCTCAATATGGGGCCTAAATATTTGTCAGCCTTCACCGTGGGTGACCAGTTGTTGTGGGGTGCGGCTGAGCCCCTAAGGCGCATGCTTCGAATATTGCTCGAGGCTTAAATTGAGCATGGGCATTAATGGGTAATTTAAAAAGGCGCTAAGGCGCCTTTTTTGTAGCGTCAAGGCTGCGACAATAGCCTTTCATCAAGGTGAGGTAACACACATGAATGCGACAAATTTGGCCCGGGCCCTAGGTATTTTGAGCTTCGTCAGCATACTTTTAAGTCCCAATGCTCAGGCTAATTTGGCAGCGCAGCCAACACCTGAATCAGCGCCTGTGCAAGTAACAGCAACGATAGTTACCGTTGAACCTGGTCAAACTCTGTGGCGTATTGCTGTCAATAACAGCCTTCAAGACGTGACCCCTTGGCAAATGTTGATGGCCTTATACAAAACCAACCCTCAGGCCTTTAGGCGAGGTGATATCCGTCAGCTTTTGGCCCACAGCCGGTTAACCTTACCCAGCCTGGCTCAAGCTCAAAAATTGTCTGCCAAGCAAGCCAGAGCAGAATATGATGAGCTAGTTAAGGCAAAGGCTAAACAGCCAGCTAAGCCGGCCGTTAAACCCACGCTTCAGCCGTCAGTTAAGTCAGTCGTTAAAGCGGCTAGTCAAACGCCAGTGGTTAGCCCGCAACAAGTGCAGTTGCAACAGGACTTAAAGCAACTGCATGAGCAAAAGTCTGTACTACAAAGTAATATGCAAAGCTTAGATCAAGAGTTTCAGATCGCCCAAATTAACCTTGGCCAGGTGCAGGCAGAGTTGGAACAGATGCGCAGCATGCTAGAACAAGCACAAAGCAGCGTGTTAGATGCGCGTAATGCGCAACTTGATAGTGATGCCCGGATTAGCTGGCTGCAAGGGGCAAACACACCCCGGGTACTAGTCTTTTTGTTGATCCCAGTGGTGTTAGTAGTGGGTTTAATTTGGTGGTTCATTGGCCGGCGCAAATCCCCCCAAGCCAGTGCAGCCTCGATGCTTGACCCCAGCGTGGTTGATGAGCCTCCATTAGCGCTAGACTCTTTGGCAGAGTACGATACTAGGCGTGATTCTACTTACCATACTGAATTAAAACCGAGTAGTCTGCCCGTACAGGAGCAGGAGCAAGAACAGGCTCAAACCCAGAATCAAAATTCAACTATAGAAAGTGGCCAACGTCATTTATCTAGTGAAGTTGAAGCGCTACTCAAGCAACGTCAGCCACAGGCCATGGCTGACGAGCCGGTTGAATACCTGTCGCCAGAAGAAGACATGAACACCAAGCTGGATTTGGCTCAGAGTTACTGCGATATGGGGCAAATTTCTGAAGCCCGAGCGGTATTACAAATTGTGCTTAATAAGGGTAATGCTGAGCAACAAACCCAAGCGGCGCAGTTGCTGTCGCGGTTAAATTCATAGTTAGGGCGTGTGCTGATCTAATGACGACTCAATTTCAAGCCGATGCCTCGGAATTTTTGGCTCCAGGTTACCACCGAGTGGCTTTATCTGTGGCCTATAACGGCCGCCATTATCATGGCTGGCAACGCCAACCTCATGGGCACATTAGCGTGCAAGAAAAACTCGAAGATGCCTTAAGCATGGTTGCCGATCAACCCATAAAGGTCATCTGTGCAGGCCGCACTGATGCGGGTGTGCATGCGAGTGCTCAAGTGGTGCATTTTGATACCAGTGCAGAGCGGCCACTACGTGCTTGGACCCATGGTGGTAATATGAATTTGCCTGACGATGTGGCTATTCAATGGGCTCATCCAGTGGATGCAAGCTTTCATGCTCGCTTTAGTGCTAGTGCGCGGCGCTATCGTTACGTTATTTACAATCACCCCATGCGGCCAGCCTTGATGGACAAGGAGGTGAGTTGGAATTACCGCCCATTGGATGTGCCAGCTATGCAAGCAGCGGCCAATGCACTTGTAGGTACACATGATTTTAGTTCATTTAGAGCCGCGGCATGTCAGGCCAACAGTCCTATTCGCAGCGTGCATCATTTGCAGGTGATTAGCGCCGGTGACTATATTGTACTGGACGTACGCGCCAATGCTTTTTTGCACCACATGATTCGTAATTTAGCTGGTTTGCTGATGAAAATTGGCGCCGGTGATGCGCCACCAAGCTGGGCTGGAGAAGTGTTGGCGGCTAAAGATAGGCGGGTAAGTGCAGCCACGGCACCGCCCTATGGACTGTATTTTGTGGGTGCTGAATATGAGGCAAAGTTTGGTCTGCCCGAACAGCCAATGGGACCACATTTTTTAGCACCTTGGATGCAGCGTTAATGAGCACAAAAATTGGCCCACAAGGGCTAGTTTATCTGCTACCATTGGGTCTTAAGGCTTATAACAGCCTACAAGCAACAACTTTCTGCGACTTATAGTGACTCAAATAGTGACTCAACCTAGAGTAAAAATTTGCGGCCTACGCCAAGCCGAAGACGCCCTATATGCCGTGCGTTGTGGTGCCGACGCCATTGGGTTAGTGTTTTATGCACCCAGCCCCCGTGCCGTAACTATGGCGCAGGCTGCGGCAATCATTGCTCAACTGCCTCCTTTTATTACTAGTGTTGGCTTATTCGTCAATGCCAGTGCTCGCGATATCGATCAAGTCTTGTCCCAAGTTCCTTTAAGCCTGTTGCAGTTTCATGGCGACGAAGACCCTGTTTTTTGTAATCAATTTCAGTTGCCATGGGTTAAGGCGGTGCGCATGCGCGCGCATATAAACCTACATCAGCAAAGAGATCTGTTTGCTAAAGCTCAGGGCCTGCTGCTTGATGCCTACAAGCCCGGTGTACCAGGTGGCACTGGCGATCAGTTTGATTGGCATCGAATTCCGCCAGATATCGCCAATCAGGTGATCTTGGCAGGCGGTATTGATGCCCATAATGTACAACAAGCCATGGCTCAAGTTAAACCTTGGGCAATTGATGTAAGTGGCGGCGTTGAAAGCCACAAAGGTGTGAAAGATCATGCTAAAATCAGCGCCTTTATGCAGCAAGCTAAACCCTATTTTGTGGCCTAGCTCTAGCATGAGTTATAGCCAAAGTAATTACCCTTAATTAAAACTAAAGGAACCTCTAGTGACTGAACCAGTAGCATTGCCAGACGCCGACGGCCATTTTGGCCCCTATGGCGGACGTTTTGTATCGGAAACCCTGTTCGCTGCCCTCGACGAACTACGTGATACCTACGAGCGTTTATGGCAAAGCCCAGAGTTTCAGGCCGAGTTCGATTTGGATATGGCCCATTATGTAGGCCGACCTTCGCCTTTGTACCATGCAAAGCGTTTATCAGATACCTACGGTGGTGCACAGATCTATTTGAAGCGTGAAGACCTGAACCATACGGGTGCGCACAAAATCAACAACACCATTGGCCAAGCATTGCTAGCTAAGCACATGGGCAAGCCGCGCATTATTGCCGAGACTGGTGCCGGGCAACATGGTGTTGCCAGTGCCACTGTGGCTGCACGCCTTGGTTTAGAGTGTGTAGTTTATATGGGTGTTAAAGATATACGCCGGCAAGCACTTAACGTGTATCGCATGAAGCTACTTGGAGCCACCGTAATTGGTGTTGATTCGGGCACCAAGACCCTAAAAGACGCCATGAACGAAGCCATGCGTGATTGGGTTACTAATGTTGATAATACCTATTACATTATTGGCACCGCCGCAGGTCCACATCCTTACCCTAAATTAGTGCGTGACTTCCAAAGCATTATCGGCCGTGAAGCTCGTCGTCAAAGCTTAGAGCAGGCGGGCAAATTACCTGATGTTATTGTTGCCTGTGTGGGTGGTGGTTCTAATGCCATTGGCATTTTCCATCCTTTCCTTGATGATAAGGAGGTGCGCTTAATTGGCGTAGAAGCAGGTGGTCTTGGGATAGAATCGGGCCAGCACGCCGCTCCCTTATCGGTTGGCACACCCGGTGTATTACATGGTAACCGCACTTACCTAATGAGTGATGAAAACGGTCAGATTCAGGATCCTTATTCAATCTCAGCGGGTTTAGATTATCCAGGCGTTGGTCCTGAACACTCTTACCTTAAGGATATTGGTCGCGCAGAATACACTGCCGCAACCGATGAAGAAGCGCTTCACTCTTTCCGCGAGCTAACGTTGCTTGAAGGTATTATGCCCGCTTTAGAGTCAAGCCACGCTGTAGCACACGGCTGTAAGCTAGCTGCACAAATGCGCCCAGACCAAATGATAATAATCAACTTATCTGGGCGTGGTGATAAAGACATACATACGGTTGCCGACATCGACGGCATCGAATTTTAAGGATACAGATCATGAGTCGTATTGCAGCTTGCTTTGCAGCACTTAAGACCCAAGGTCGCCAGGCCTTGATACCCTATGTTACCGCAGGTGACCCCCATCCAGATGTTACTGTTGGGCTTATGCATCAAATGGTGACAGCGGGTGCCGATGTGATTGAACTAGGCATTCCCTTTTCCGACCCGATGGCCGATGGGCCGGTAATTCAACTTGCTTGTGAACGAGCCTTGCAACACAACACCTCACTGACCATGATTTTAGCCATGGTGGCAGAATTTAGGCAACAGAACGACACTACCCCCGTGGTGTTGATGGGCTATCTCAACACCGTAGAGCGAATGGGCTACCCACAGTTTGTGGCGGCGGCCAAAGATGCGGGTCTTGATGGTGTGCTGATGGTGGATTTGCCACCAGAAGAGGGCCACGATTTTAATGCTTCATTACGTCAAGCTGGCTTAGATGCCATTTTCCTCATAGCGCCAACCACCACCGAAGAGCGCATTAAGAAAATTTGCGCGGCGGGTAGTGGTTATCTGTATTATGTGTCGTTAAAAGGGGTCACTGGTTCGGCTCAAATTGATACCGATGCAGTGGCTAAAAAACTGGCTCTGGTTAAACAACATACACAACTACCTTTAGGTGTGGGCTTTGGTATTCGTGATGCAGATTCTGCCGCCCGGGTCGCCCAAGTAGCCGACGGTGTAGTGGTAGGCAGCGTGCTAGTGAGTGCTATGGGAGACAACCAAGATAATCCCGCCAATGGCTGTGCTAAGGTTGTAGAAATTTTAACGGCAATGCGTCAGGCAATGGATGCCACAGCCTAATTAATTATTAACCGTGAATTTAAATCACGGTGGGAGAAACCATGAGTAGCTGGTTAGACAAAATTGTACCTGCAGGTATTTTAACCAATTTAGGTAATAAGGGCCGTCGTGGCAATGTACCTGAAGGGGTGTGGAAAAAATGCCCTAAGTGTGCTGCCGCTTTATACAAGCCAGAGCTGGAAAAAAACTTGGAAGTTTGTACCAAGTGCGAACACCATATGCGCGTACCAGCCCGTGACCGTTTAACTATGTTTCTTGATGCCGGCAGCTTCACCGAAATTGCCAGTGAAGTTGAGCCTGTTGATAAGCTCAAATTTAAAGACATTAAAAAGTATAAAGATCGCCTTGTTAACGCCCAAAAGGCCACCCAGGAAAAAGATGCCTTGATCGCCATGAAAGGCAAGTTGGATGGCCTAGATCTAGTGGCCGTGGCCTTTGAATTTAACTTTCTGGGTGGTTCCATGGGCGCAGTAGTGGGTGAACGTTTTGTACGTGCCGCTAACGTTAGCATGGAGCAGGGCATTCCCTTGGTGTGTTTTTCTGCTTCAGGTGGCGCGCGCATGCAAGAGGCCCTAACGTCATTGTTTCAAATGGCTAAAACCAGTGCCGTACTGGAAAAGCTAAAACAACAAGGCATACCATATATTTCTGTATTAACTGACCCTGTTTATGGCGGTGTATCGGCCAGTTTGGCGATGCTAGGTGATGTGAACATTGCCGAACCAGGTGCACGCATGGGCTTTGCAGGGCCTCGAGTAATTGAACAAACAGTGCGTGAAACTTTGCCCGACGGCTTTCAAAAGAGTGAGTTTTTACTCGACCACGGTGCCATTGACATGATCGTTAAACGTTATGAAATGCGTGCTACCGTGAGCCGCATTTTGTGTGCCATGACCCAGCAGCCTGCTCCTATTACGGCGCTTTAAACGAAGCATAGACCTTATGGCACAAGATTTATCCTTTGATCAGGCAGCTGATTGGCTGGCTTGGTTAGAGCAACAGCACCCGAGCCATGAAATGGACATGGGGTTGACGCGTATCGGGATTGTGGCAAAGCGTTTGTTAGTGCCGGGCCCCATTGCCAAGCAAGTGATTACCGTAGCTGGCACTAATGGTAAAGGCTCGAGTGTGGCCTATTTATCGGCCATTATGGCTCACGCGGGGTTAAGCTATGGTACTTTGACCTCGCCGCATTTTGTGCACTTCAATGAACGTATTCAACTGCAAGGCCAAGCGGTTACAGATAGTCAGCTTTGTGCTAGTTTCGAAAGGGTTAATAAAGCCCGTTACGATGCAGCAGGGACGGCTACTACGCTCACTTACTTTGAGTTTAACGCCTTGTTAGCCTTTGATATAATGCAAAGGGCACAGCTGGATGTGGCTATCTTAGAAATCGGCTTAGGCGGGCGACTTGATGCGGTTAATTTAATTGATGCCGATGTGGCCATCGTTACCAGTATCTCTGTTGATCACGTGGACTGGCTGGGCGATAACGTCGACCTAATAGGACGCGAGAAAGCGGGCATATATCGAGCTCACAAAGCGGCAATAGTGGGGGCCGAGGATAGCCCAGCATCCGTGGCCGCTTACGCCCATGAGATTGACGCGCTGTGTATGCAAAATGGCATAGATTTTGGTGTCAAACAGGGTGTTTGGTATAATCAGGCGGGCTTACAGATTACTTTGCCTAAGGTCAGCTTGCCGCCCATGAACGTGGCGGCCGTAGTGCAGGCAGTCACTTGTTTGAGTTTTGACGTGGCTCCTAGCGCAATAGTAGCTGGCCTTAAGGATGCCCGTTTAATAGGGCGTTTTCAAAGGCTAAGCTGGCAGCATAAACAGGTTATTCTGGATGTGGCACATAATCCACAAGCAGCACAAAATCTGGCACTGGAACTGAGTAAGGAAACTTGTGAGGGTCGTACCATCGCTGTATTAGCGATGTTGAGTGACAAGGATTATCAGCAGGTTATTGCCGCTTTGGCAAATAGTTTTGACCATTGGATGTTAGCCAATAGCACGGGGGCTAGAGCCTTGTCTTGCCATGAACTAGCCCAAGAAGTGGCATTGCATGGCGTTGCTGCAACGCAAATTGATACCTTTTCAAGCCCCATGCAAGCCTTTGAGGCCGCCATAGACAAGGCCACCGAGGCCGATAGAGTTATTGTTTTTGGTTCATTTGTGACAGTGGGTGCAGTGCTGGCTTCGGTGTCAACTGAAGCATCACAAGCTCAGGCTTAAAACAGGGTTATTGAAATGGAGACACAAATGAAACATCGTATTGTGGGTAGTCTCGTGTTGCTAAGCTTAGCCATAATTATTTTGCCTTTTTGGTTAGATGGTGCTGGTCTAGAAGAGCATCAAACTCAGCAAACGGTGCCTCCCATGCCTGCTATAACGCAGTTGGTAGAGATCGAAACCGTTGATCCAAGTAACACTCAGGTGATTGCATTAAGCCCTATTGAGAAGGCTGTCGAGCCAGTTAAATTGGAGCCCGTTAAGACACAAGTTAAAAAAGTAGAGGCGAAAACCCCAAGCTTGCTTGATGAGCAAGGCCTACCCATTGGCTGGGTGGTGCAATTGGGTAGTTTTGGCAACAAGTCCAATGCTTTACGACTTAGGGAAAAGTTAATTAAAGCTAACTTTCCAGCCTACATGGTACCTAAAGGTGAGGATTTTAGAATTCTTGTGGGCCCCGAGATAGATCGGGTAAAGGCTGAAGCTTTGCAACAAGAGTTAAAGAAAAAGTTTAAAATGACTGGTTTTGTGATGAACTATGAAATCAATAAACCATAACTAAATTAGGTCGATTATGGAAAGCCTCAACGTTTTTGACTGGATTTTATTGGCTATTATTGTCATTTCCAGCGTGTTTGGTTTGCTAAGGGGGTTTGTTAAGGAGCTTTTGTCTTTGGCGAGCTGGGTTGCGGCATTTTTCGTGGCGCGTTTGTTTTCCTTTAAGCTAAGCAATTTTATGGTGGATTGGATTGATCAGCCACAATTTCGCGTTATCGCTGCGTTTGCCATTTTATTTGCTGCCACATTGGTGGTAGGTGCACTTATTAACAACGTATTTTCGCGCCTTGTCTCCGCTACAGGCCTGTCGGGTACTGACCGGCTATTTGGTATGGTGTTTGGCATTGTGCGGGGTGGTTTGCTTGCCGTTGTGGTGGTCTCACTCTTGTCTTTGACTCCCGTAAGCAATGACCAATGGTGGCAAAATTCACTTATTATTCCTCACTTTATCCTCCTGGATGAGTGGTCCTATAAAATGTCCAATAGTGCGTCAGGCGTATTGGATCTGTTACAACCAGCACTGTTTTAGTGCTGTACTGAGGGGTTGAGCATGTGTGGTATTGTAGGCATCGTTGCCAAGTCTTTTGTTAATCAGGAAATCTATGATGCCCTGACATTTTTACAACATCGAGGCCAAGACGCCGCTGGCATGGTAACTTGCCATGATGGGCGTTTTTTTCTGCGCAAAGATAATGGCCTAGTGCGTGATGTATTTCGTACCCGCCACATGCGCCGCTTGGTGGGTAATATGGGCATTGGCCATGTGCGCTATCCTACTGCGGGTAGCTCAAGTGCCGCCGAAGCCCAGCCGTTTTATGTGAACTCGCCCTATGGTATTGCCTTGGCTCACAATGGCAACTTAACCAATGCGGCAGAAATAGCCGAAAGTGTGTTTAAAGCCGACTTGCGCCATATCAATACCAATTCGGACTCCGAAGTGTTGCTCAATGTATTTGCCCATGAGCTGCAACGAGTAGGACAACTGGTACCCAGCGAAGAAGATATCTTTTATGCCGTACGCCAGGTACATCGTCGCTGCATCGGAGGCTATGCCGTGATCGCCATGATTGCCGGCAATGGTATTGTTGGTATCCGCGACCCCTTTGGTATTCGTCCTTTGTGCTATGGTAAGAGAGAATCTGAACTTGGCACTGAGTATATGGTGGCCTCTGAAAGCGTGGCTTTAGATGCTGCTGGTTACACTTTGGTGAGGGACTTGGCACCTGGTGAATGTATATACATTACCGAGGCAGGGCAGGTGTTTACCCGTCAATGTGCAGATGACTTCAAATATTCGCCGTGTATCTTTGAATATGTGTACTTGGCAAGGCCGGACTCTGTTATGGATGGTATCTCGGTGTATAAGGCACGCTTAAAAATGGGTGAATACCTCGCCGATAAGATATTACGTGAATGGCCAGACCACGATATTGATGTAGTGATACCCATACCCGATACTAGCCGCACTTCCGCCGTAGAATTAGCTAGTAAGCTAGGCGTTAAACTCAGAGAAGGCTATATAAAGAACCGCTATATTGGCCGTACTTTCATTATGCCCGGTCAAACGCAACGGCAAAAATCTGTGCGCCAAAAACTCAATCCCATTGAACTAGAGTTTCGTGGCAAGAATGTGTTGCTGATGGATGATTCTATAGTGCGTGGCACAACCTCGTTGCAGATTATTGAAATGGCTCGCGAAATGGGTGCGAAAAAAGTTTACTTTGCCTCAGCCGCGCCAGCAGTGCGTTATCCTAATGTTTATGGCATAGATATGCCTTCGGTAGAAGAACTAGTGGCCCATGGTCGCACGGATGACGAAGTGGGTGAGGTGATTGGTGCTGATCGGATGATCTACCAAGATCTAAAAGATTTAATTCGATCAACCCAAGGTGGTGGCAGCAACATTACCGAGTTTGATTGCTCAGTGTTTGATGGCCACTATGTTACCGGAGACGTGGATGAAGCCTACTTGGCTGGTTTAGAAGCTGCACGCAATGATGATACTATGCACAAAGTTAACATCATCGATGACGATGTTTCCTTGGCTACTAACATGCAAAGTAAGTTGTAATATGAATGATCTTCAAAAGCGTCAACAGCGTCAGCGCCAATACTTAGAGCAAACGGACATTGCCACTCAAGCCGTGCGCGCTGGGTCTGTATCTGGCATTGAGCAAGAGCATAATGATGCGATTTATGCCACCTCCAGCTATGTGTTTGCTAGTGCGCAAGAGGCTGCTATTTGCTTTGGCGGCAAGCATGAGGGCAATATTTATTCACGCTTTACCAACCCTACGGTACGCGCCTTTGAACAGCGTATAGCGGCAATGGAAGGTGGTGAACGGGCGGTGGCATCAAGCTCCGGTATGGGTGCACTAACAAGTATTTTTTTGGGTCACTTAAAGCAGGGCGACCATATCGTTTCCTCCTGCAGTATTTTTGGTTCTATTATTAGCTTGTTTGATAACATCTTGGCTAAGCTAGGTATCAGTACCACCTACGTGAGCCCTTCTGATTTATCGGCCTGGCAAGCAGCCATACAGCCCAATACCAAAATGTTGTTTCTTGAATCGCCTTCTAACCCTTTAGCAGAACTTGGCGACATTGCTGCCGTGTCTGCGCTAGCAAAGTCTGTAGGCGCATTGTTGGTGGTAGATAATTGCTTTTGTACGCCTATTTTGCAGAATCCTTTAGCCCTAGGCGCTGATATTGTTATGCACTCGGCCACTAAGTACATTGACGGTCAAGGTCGGTGTGTGGGTGGTGTGGCGATTGGCAGTGACGAACTTATGGAACCCATATTTGGCTTTTTGCGTACTGCGGGTACAACTATGAGCCCGTTCAACGCTTGGGTATTTCTTAATGGTTTAGAAACCTTAGGTTTGCGTATGCAAGCTCATTGCCAAGGAGCCCTTAAACTAGCCAACTGGCTACAAGACCAACCGCAAGTTGAGCGCGTCTACTATTCTGGCCTAGAAAGCCACCCCCAGCATCAATTGGCGAAGCAGCAACAACGTTTGTTTGGTGGTGTGGTTTCGTTTGAAGTAAAAGGTGATCAGAATGCTGCTTGGCGCTGTATTGATGCCACGCAACTGATGTCGATCACCGGTAACTTTGGTGATGCCAAGTCCACTATTACTCATCCAGCCACAACCACCCATGGCAAAATGACGCTAGAGGCAAGAGCCTTGGCGGGTATTAAAGACAATCTAATACGGGTATCCGTGGGCTTAGAAGCCTATGCTGACATTGAAGCCGATTTGGCTCAGGCGCTACATCAATTATAATCATTTTTTTGACTTAAAAAATGTTAAAAAAAAGGCCCTTACCGGTAAAGGTAAGGGCCTTTTTTAGAGCCTTAAACTAACGAGTTAGCTGGCTTTAAGCAACTTCAACACTGGGGATGATTTTATCAGCGGCAGCAGTGTAGTTGGCTAGCTGGTCAAAATTAAGGTAGCGATAAACTTCGTCTGCCATAGTGTCTAACTTGCTGGCGTACTCCATGTACTCTGTTACGCTTGGCAGCTTGCCACTCACGCCCGCAACCGCGGCTAGTTCGGCAGAAGCCAAATACACGTTGGCGCCAGTGCCTAAGCGGTTAGGGAAGTTACGCGTTGAGGTGGAAACCACGGTTGATTCATCAGCTACCCGTGCCTGGTTGCCCATACACAAAGAACAGCCCGGCATTTCAATGCGCGCGCCAGCTTTACCAAAGATGTTGTAATAGCCTTCCTCGGAGAGTTGTGCCGCATCCATCTTGGTTGGGGGAGCAATCCACATGCGAGTGGGTATTGCACCGCCTGCAGCTTCAAGCAATTTACCTGCCGCACGGAAATGGCCTATATTGGTCATGCAAGAACCGATAAATACTTCGTCGATTTTCTGGCCGGCCACGCTGGACAATAAACGCGCATCATCTGGGTCGTTTGGTACGCAAAGAATAGGTTCCTTGATGTCGGCCAAATCAATCTCGAGCACTTCGGCATACTCAGCATCTTTGTCAGCCCGCATTAGCACAGGCTTTGCCAACCAGGCTTCCATAGCTAAAATACGACGAGCAATAGTGCGTTTATCACCATAACCTTCGGCGATCATCCACTTAAGCATAACCACGTTAGAGCGCAGGTACTCGGCCACAGGGGCTTCATTCAAGGTGATGCTACAACCCGCAGCAGAACGTTCCGCAGAGGCATCAGACAGCTCAAAAGCTTGTTCTACAGAAAGGTCTTCTAAGCCTTCAATTTCCAGCACTCGGCCAGAGAAAGCATTGATCTTGCCGGCCTTCTCTACGGTTAACAAGCCTTGCTTAATGGCGTAGTAGGGAATGGCGTGTACTAGGTCGCGTAAGGTAATGCCTGGGTTGCGTTTGCCTATAAAACGCACCAATACTGATTCTGGCATGTCTAGGGGCATGACCCCGGTAGCGGCGGCAAAAGCTACTAAGCCAGAACCTGCTGGGAAAGAAATACCCAAGGGGAAACGAGTATGGGAGTCGCCACCGGTCCCCACTGTATCTGGCAACAACATGCGGTTGAGCCATGAGTGAATTACACCATCACCTGGGCGTAGGGAAACGCCGCCACGGTTCATGATGAAGTCGGGTAGAGTGTGGTGGGTTTTTACGTCCACAGGCTTTGGATAAGCCGCTGTGTGACAGAATGACTGCATAGTTAAGTCGGCAGAGAAGCCAAGGCAGGCCAAGTCTTTCAATTCATCACGGGTCATGGGCCCAGTAGTGTCTTGTGAGCCTACTGTGGTCATCTTTGGTTCGCAGTAAGTGCCAGGGCGGATGCCTGTAGTACCACAGGCCTTACCTACCATTTTTTGCGCTAGGGTGTAGCCCTTGCCCGAATCTTTCGGTAGCGCAGGAACTTGAAATAAGTCAGCAGTTTCCAAACCTAGGGCGTTACGGGCACGGTCTGTTAGGCCACGGCCTATAATCAAAGGAATACGGCCACCGGCACGTACTTCGTCAAGAATGACATTGGTCTTGAGCCTAAAGCGACTCAGCTCTTCATCTGAATCATGGCGGCGTACTACGCCTTCGTATGGGTAAACATCGATCACGTCGCCCATGTGCATGCCTGAGACATCCATTTCTATAGGTAAGGCACCGGCGTCTTCCATGGTGTTGAAAAAGATAGGCGCAATGTTGGCACCGAAGCAAAAACCACCGGCACGCTTATTAGGTACGGCAGGGATGTCGTCGCCAAAGAACCAAAGTACTGAATTGGTGGCCGACTTGCGAGAAGAACCTGTGCCTACAACGTCGCCCACGTAAACTACGGGAAAGCCTTTAGCTTTAATGCTTTCAATAAGCTTTAAAGGCCCAGTGATGCCTTGCTCATCGGGCTCAATGCCATCGCGACGCATTTTAAACATGGCGTTTGCATGTAGCGGAATGTCGGGGCGGGTAAAGGCATCTGGGGCTGGAGACAAATCGTCGGTGTTGGTTTCGCCGGTGACCTTGAACACGCTTAAGGTGATCTTTTCTGCCAGCTTATCGCGTGAAGTGAACCACTCACCAGCGGCCCACGACTGCATCACTTGCATGGCATAGGCGTTGCCTGCCTTGGCCTTTTCGTCAACATCGTGGAAGGCGTCAAACATGAGTAAGGTGTGAGACAAAGCTGTGACTGCCGTAGGCGCTAGGGTGTCATTGTCTAAGCAGGCAATCAAGGCTTCAATATTGTATCCGCCCAACATGGTGCCCAAAATCTGTGTTGCTTCAACGGGGCTAACTAGGCTGGAAATAACGTCACCGGTGGTCACTGCAGACAAAAAGCTAGCCTTCACATAGGCAGCCTCGTCAACACCCGCAGGCACACGGTTACGTAATAAATCTACTAAAATAGCGTCTTCACCAGCAGGCGGATTTTTGAGTAACTCAATCAAAGCTGCGGTTTGTGCAGCATCTAAAGGCAATGGTGGAATGCCAAGTGCGGCGCGTTCGGCAACATGGGTACGGTAAGCTTCTAACACAGTATAGCCTCATATTCGTTTGAACCTGTAAATAAGTAGGTTCAAGCTGTTTCTTTAAGTGCTGCGATAATAGCATAAATGGCTTTTAATCTCTAGGTTTTAGGCTTGTAGATTAGTCTAATAGGAAGGCATAACTCATTGATATTATTGATAATAAATAATATCAATAACGCGTATTAAGGGCTCGATAATGGTCGTTTCGAAGCGATGACGGAAGGCCTAGACGGCCTTTCTCAGGCTGGGTACAATGCCCTTTGTTTTTCCATTGCCCAAAAGGCAATACGAGACGATAAAAACCAAGTAAGTTCGCAACTTACGCTGGTTTTTGTGGGCGACGGGCAAATAGCGCAAAAGCGACTATTTGACCACCGGGTTAATAGCAACTAAGGGCGTAGGATTGATTGTGCCATTATCGGAACTAAAGCAGTTTTTGGGCTGTAGTACACCCAAAGCGTGGGTAGAGCTAGCCTTGCAACAACAAGACATCCTGTTGATTGATCATGCCCACTGCGAGAAAAAAGCCGCATCTACGGCCATGCAATTAATGTTTCGCCATCCCACACGGGCTGGCCTGCTGACCAAGATGTCGCGTTTGGCAAAGGAAGAGTTGCTGCACTTTGACCAAGTGTGTCGCATTATGCGTAAGCGTGGTATCGTTTATGACCATTTAGAAGCTTCTCGCTATGTGGGTGGTCTACGCAAATTGGTTCGTACTCATGAGCCCGCTAAACTTATGGATACGCTCATTGTTGGTGCCTTTGTTGAAGCCCGCTCCTGTGAACGATTTGAGGCGTTAGTGCCTTTCTTGGATGCTGAATTAGCTAAGTTTTATAGCTCGTTACTTAAGTCTGAGGCGCGTCATTATCAAGACTATTTACAGTTGGCTAAACAGGTGGCGCAGGAGTCTGGCGCCGCAGGTTTAAGTGATTATGCACAGCGCATTACCATGATACGTGAGCTGGAGTCAGAATTAATTGAGAGCGAAGATTTTCAGTTTCGCTTTCACAGCGGTATACCTGTAATACCTGTATGATATAGGCCGAAATTAGATGGCATTTGTGTGAATAAAAAGGAAGTTGATTATGCAAAATAAGGCCGTGCAGGCAAATTTACTTATGTTGCTTGCTGCTGCGATATGGGGCTTTGCCTTTGTGGCTCAGCGGGTGGGCATGGAAACTATGGGCCCCCATTGGTTTAATAGCATCAGGTTTCTGATTGGCGCAGTTGCACTGACGCCAGTGGTGATATGGATTAGCCGCCGGCAAGCAAAAATGCATACGGATATCCCACAAGTGCCCTTTAAAACCCTTTTGCTTGGGGGCTGCGCGGCGGGCTTATTACTCTTTGTTGGTGCCACTTTTCAACAGGTGGGCTTGCAATACACCACCGCAGGTAAAGCCGGCTTCATTACCGGTATGTACATCTTTTTTGTGCCTTTAATTGGTTTGTTTTTCGGTATGCGTACGGGTTTCGGTACTTGGATTGGCGCCATCATAGCCTTGTATGGTTTGTTTTTACTAAGCATTACAGACGACTTTACCTTGAGTAAAGGCGATACCTTGCAGCTCATTTGTGCGGTTGCCTTTGCGGGCCATGTGTTAACTATAGGTTACCTATCACGACGTATGGATACGGTGAAGTTATCCCTCATTCAATTTGTTGTGGCGGGTCTGTTGGCCATGGTTTTAGCCCTGTATTTGGAGCAGCTAACCTGGGCCATGGTGGTTGATACGGCCATACCACTGTTGTTCGCTGGCGTAATGTCCACCGGTATTGCCTACACTTTACAAACTGTGGCGCAGCAACATGCCCACGCATCCCACGCCGCCATTACCTTGAGCTCAGAAGGGGTGTTTGCGGTCATCGGAGGTTGGTTACTGTTGAACGAAGTATTGCCCGCACAAGGTCTGCTTGGTTGTGGCTTGATATTAACCGGCATGCTCTTGTCTCAGTTGATGCCGCGTTTGCGCTGGCCTAAACGTTTGTTTGCCAACTAAGGAGGCAATACCAGTGCTAAGCCAATTAACGCCCACTTGCCCAACCGCCTTGTTGCAGCAAGCTCAAAGTTTGGCACCCATGATCACTGGCATAGTGAATGCAGGCTCAGTGCTGGCTTTAGAGAGTGCAAGGCAGGCCTTTGAAGCCGGCATTATTGTACCGGTACTGGTGGGTGATCGAAGCGCTATTGAGCAAGCAGCTGCAGCCCTAGCTTGGGATATTAGCCAATTTGAATTAGTCTCGGCCATGAACGAAGAGCAGGCAGCCGCTAAAGCTGTGGCCTGTGTGCATAAAGGCCAAGCGCAGTTGTTGATGAAAGGCGATTTACATACTGACATACTTATAAGGGCTTTGTTAAACCGTGAGCATGGCCTGCGAACAGGGGAGCGTTTAAGTCACCTGTTTCATATGACGGTACCCAACAGCGACCGAGTTTTATGCATCACCGATGCCGTTGTTAATGTGCTGCCCGATACCAAAACACAGTTGAGTATTCTGCGCGGTGCAACCGCCGTCATGCATGCTTTAGGCAATACCATGCCTAAGGTTGCGTTGCTTTCCGCTACCGAAGTGGTCACCAAGGCCATGCCCTCTAGCCTTGCTGCTAAGGAACTCTTAGCTGCAATGACGGCCCAAGATCATGCGGCGGCACAGGTGTTTGGGCCCTTAGCCTTGGATGGTGCAATATCGCCAGAAGCGGCGCGCATCAAAGGCATCAAACACCCTGTTGCAGGTCATGCCGACATATTGTTAGTGCCTAACATTGAAACCGGTAATGCCATATTTAAGCAGCTGGTGTATTTTAATGGTGCCACGGCCGCTGGCGTGTTGCTAGGTGCCAAGGTGCCAGTAATGCTCACTTCCAGAGCCGACCCACCGGCGGCTCGACTTGCCTCTGCCGCCTTAGCGGTGGTCTACGCACATTATTTGAGTCAAGCTAACTAAAGGCGCGCTTATGCCCTTAGAAGTATTTTTTGCCGTTCTTCTCGCTGCAGCCTTGCATGCGGGTTGGAATTCTTTGGTAAAAATAAACGCTGAGCCCATTATTGCTATGGGCTTGATAATGGCCTGTACCAGTTTTGTATCCATGCTCTTATTGCCTTTTGTGGCATTTCCGCCGCCAGCCATGTGGCCCTGGTTATTGCTAACTTTGGTGCTGCACTTTGGTTATAAAGTGTTTCTAGTGAAGGCCTACGCTCAAGGCGATTTTGGTCAGGTCTATCCCATTGCCCGAGGCAGTGGCCCGGTCTGGGTATTACTGTTCAGCTTGATGTTTTTAGCGGCTGAATTTAGTCACTTGCAAATTCTCGCGGTGTTGTTGATTGCTGCTGGAGTGGCGGCTTTGTCTCGCTTTAAGCGTGGTACACCTATAGGTCGCGGCGTTCACTACGCCTTGATCACCGGCTTATGGATTGCCAGTTACACCATTGTAGATGGCTACGCCGTAAGTGAAATCGGCTATGTGCATAGCTTTGTGGTATGGATGTTCTTTCTTGATGGCATTGTTGCCACTATTTGGGCCTACCGCTACAACTCTAAGGTATTTGTTACCAGTTTAAGCAAACATTGGTTTGTGGCCGTCGGCGGCGGCATGATGTCTATGACCGCCTACTGGATTAGCTTGTGGGCCATGACACAAGTGCCCGTGGCCATGGTAGCGGCCTTACGAGAAACCTCGGTGCTGTTTGGTGCGCTGTTGAGCACCTTTATGTTTAAGGAAGAGGTTGGCCGCAGCCGCTGGGTTGCAGCTGTACTTATTTGTATAGGCTTGGCGTTGGTTAAGCTGGCTTAGTTGTGAGCTGATGCATAATGAGGGCGAGTTTGGCAATGCCTGGCTCGATGTATTTGGCGTTAATGGATGAATACCCAAGGCGGAAGTAGTTAAGTGGCGCTGGTTGCGCCAAAAAGTGAATATCGCCAGCTTCAATCAATATGCCTTGTTTCGCGGCGAGGGTTTTAAGTTCTCTAGCATCAAGCCCTGCAGGGCCTTTCACCCAATAACAAGAGCCTCCAAAGGTGGGCTGTTCTGCCAGCCCCGGCATGTGCTGTTGCAACGCTTCGGCCATGATTTTGTGGCGCTCTTGGTAAGACTTCACTAGGGTTGCAGACAGGGCATCGTAATAGCCACGGGCAATAAATAGACCAATAGTGCGTTGATTATTGGCTGGCGGGTGGCGTAGCATTAAGCGCCGTAGGGAGCGTGCCTCAGCAATGAGTTCTTTGCTGGCTACCAGGTAACCAATACGCAAGCCTGGTGCCAAGGTTTTAGAAAAACTGCCCATGTAAATAACGCGGCCATGCTTATCTAAGCTTTTAAGCGCCGGCGAGGGCGCTTGGTGAAAGTTAGCTTCACATTCGTAGTCGTCTTCAATAATCAAAAAATCTTCTTGGCTGGCCATTTCTAATAGCTTACGCCGGCGGTCTAGGGGCATAGTCACCGTAGTGGGGTATTGATGGCTTGGGGTAACGTACACACAATCACACTCGGCCAGACCTGCATCCACAATCAGGCCTTCGCCATCTACCGGCAGGGCCTTTAGCTTAGAAGGATTGAGGCTGGCAATGTTGCGCATGTCCACAAATCCAGGGTCTTCTAAGCCCATAACCGTGTCTTTGTCGAGCAATAGCTGCGCCAACATGTACAGACCTTGCTGACAGCCAATGGTAATAAGAATTTCGTCTGGGTGGGCCCATACACCTCGGCGCGGTAAAACCCGAGTGTGTATTTGCTCAATGAGCATAGGGTCGTCATCCACGAAGTGATCGGCCGCCCAGCTACGAATGGCGGGCACACTGACGTTATCACGGCAACACTCACGCCAGTGGTTAGTGGGGAACAGGTCCGAGTCAAACTGACCGTAGATAAATGGGTATTGGTAATTTTGCCAGTCGGCAGGCTTGGTGATGTTGGTTTGTTGGGTAGGCTTGAGCTTAAAACGGCTGGACCAATCAGGTTTGGTGCCTAGGGTATGACGCTCGTCTGAAATAGGTTCTAATTGAACGCTGTTTTCCAAAATATCAGGATTAACAAAATAGCCACTGCGTTCGCGGGCGATAAGGTAACCGTCATCCAAAAGGTGTTCGTAGGACAAAACCACAGTATTACGGGCCACATTGAGTTGTTTGGCTAGCTTGCGGCTTGAAGGTAGAGGGAGATCTAAGGGAATGTGGTGGTCTAAAATGGCCTTGGCAATCTGCTGGCGCAACTGTTGTTGCAAGCTGGCATTTAGTCCAGCATCCAGTATGAATAAAGGATGGCTCATAACAGGCGGCTCATTTTATAATTCTATCTTAAAGCACTATTCTACGGTGCTCAGCATGATTATACCTAGCTTTTTTCAGCAAACTTTTACCCAATAGCGGTCTTGGTATCACTGGTTGGTTTTATCTGGTTCTAGAGGTCAGTGGTGGTTAACACGTAAGCTGTAACAAATTACAGGCAAAAGCCTACCATCGTCTTTGCGGCCGCATTAACTGCGTGCCCTTTCTATTTGAGGATTAGATCCATGAAATATGATGTTAATGCGTATGACTCTAGTGAGGCTTTGGCCGACGACCGCAACCACGTATGGCACCACCTCATGCAGCACAAATCATTAGAAGACAATGATCCGTTGATGATTGTAGAAGGCAAGGGCATGCGCGTTACTGACATTAAGGGTAAAGAGTACCTGGATGCGGTGTCCGGTGCAGTATGGACCGTTAACGTTGGCTATGGCCGCGAATCTATAGCCAATGCAGTGCGCGACCAATTGGTGAAGCTTAACTATTTTGCCAACACCGCAGGTACTTTGCCAGGGGCTTTGTTTGCTAAACACTTGATTGACAAAATGCCCGGCATGAGCCGCGTTTATTACTCTAACTCAGGTTCTGAAGCTAACGAAAAAGCCTACAAAATTGTGCGCCAAATTGCCGCTAAAAAAAATGGCGGCAAAAAGCACAAGATTCTATATCGCGACCGTGACTACCATGGCACCACCATTACCGCGTTAAGTTCCACTGGGCAGCACGAACGCAAAAACCAATATGGGCCGTTTACTCCGGGTTTTGTGGAGTTCCCCCATTGTTCTGCCTATCATGCCGAAAATGGCGGCGATGCTGATTACGGCATTCAGGCAGCACGGGCCATGGAAGAGGTTATTTTGCGTGAAGGCGCAGATACCGTTGGTGCTGTGATCGTAGAACCTATTACCGCCGGTGGCGGGGTGATAGTACCGCCAGTAGGTTACTTTGAAGAAATTCGCCGTATTTGCGATAAGTACGATATTTTGTTACATCTAGATGAAGTGGTGTGTGGTTTGGGCCGTACGGGTACTTGGTTTGGTTATCAGCATTTTAATATTGTGCCAGACATTGTAACTATGGCTAAAGGCGTGGCCAGTGGTTATGCAGCTATTTCTTGCACCGTAACCACCGAAGCTGTGTTTGATGCGTTTAAGAGCGATGCCTCTGACCCTATGGATTACTTCCGTGACATTTCCACTTTTGGCGGTTGTACCGCGGGTCCTGCCGCCGCTTTGGAAAATATGCGCATTATTGAAGAAGAAAAATTGCTAGAAAATGTTGTGGTAATGGGTGAGTATTTAACTCAGCGCCTTAACGACTTGAAAGATAAGCATGAAATCATTGGCGATGTACGTGGTAAAGGTCTGTTTCAAGGCATAGAACTGGTTGAAGATCGTGCCACTCGCGAACCGGTGCATGAAAGTGTGGCCATGGCCATCGCTGCTGATTGTATGGCCCATGGGGTTATTATTGGCCGCACCAATCGCAGTTTTACTAAGTACAATAACACCTTGTGCCTAAGTCCTGCATTGATTACCACGCGCCTAGAACTAGACGAAATTGTGGATGCCATCGATGCCGCAATTACGCGGGTAACCGCATAGCTGCTTCTATAGTTAAAATTAAAAGGCTCCATGACTAGTTATCATGGGGCCTTTTTTTGAGTCTGTTTTTAACTTATTAAAGGCAAACTTATGATAGCCTTTCAAACGTGGGGGCATTTTTTTGGTTTTGCTTTTGTACATTAGTTGAATATAATATATAATACAGTTTCATAGCAACAGGTAGAATTCATATGAACATCACCAAAGTCAGCGCCACCTTTGCCGTAGCGCCACAGATTACCGAAGCCGACTTGCCTGCGATCAAGGCTCAAGGCATTACCACTGTTATAAACAATCGACCCGACGGTGAGGAAGGGCATCCAACGTCAAATGCTAGTCTTGCAGCTGCGGCTCAAGCACTGGGCATGAGCTATCATTTTGTGCCGGTGATTGGGATGAATTTCCCCGCTGATACGGTGGCGCAAATGGCGGCTATTCTGCAGCAGTCATCGGGCAAGGTGCTGGCCTTTTGTCGTACCGGTAATCGCTCCATTAATACCTGGGCTCAAGCTAATAAGTCGATTGGCAGTGATGTGGACGTGGAAGCCTTGGTGGCTCAGACCAGTTTTAAGTTAGTTTAATCTGGGTCTTCATTTATATAACTAAAAGTTATTAAAATATCGTTTAATATTCCAATACATATCTATTGGCTGGTGCTATAGTGCAATTGTTGGATCCAGAAGTAAATCTTCATTGGGTCCAGTACACGAAGTTTGTATCTATAGGAGGTCATCATGGCCACTGCCCACGCTAAAACAGTTACAGAACATCGCTTTGTAAATTCCCGCGTACATACCCCAGTTCAAGGTTGTACGCCCTATGCTAAAGCCAGAAAATTGCGCATTGTGCGTAAGCCTGTAGAAGTAGTGCCTGCGTTTGTCGGCATTGCTGGTTAACAGCTATTTGGTTTTATTCTTCTTTTTTGTATTAATTAATCCCTTTAAAGGCTGCTATTGCAGCCTTTTTTTTGGGCTCAAGCTTATGTGACTGGTTGCTAACTATGCTTGGACCAATGGTTAAATAGAAGTTGGCAGTTGGCAGTTGGCCAAAATTGGTGCATCCTTTATGCTTTAAAGAATTATACTTATAAGTATTAGTTTCTATGAAGAAAAACGGTCAACAATTACCACAGTTTGAAGATCATGCTAAGCAAGAATATCGCTACACTACATGCTATATGTGTGCCTGTCGCTGTGGTATTAAGGTTACGGTAGAAGACGAAAAAATCCGCTTTATTCAAGGCAACCCTGATCATCCTGTTAACAAAGGTGTGCTTTGTGCCAAAGGCAATTCTGCCATTATGAAGCAGCTATCGCCTGCTAAATTAACCCAGCCCTTGATACGCAAGCCTGGCACGGAGCGGGGCGCCGGTGAGTTTGAACCTATCTCGTGGGACAAAGCCTTAGACTTACTAACAGATCGCTTAAGACATATCCGCGCTACTGACCCTAAAAAATTAGCTTATTTCACCGGTCGTGATCAAATGCAGGCCTTAACTGGCCTTTGGGCTAGCCAGTTTGGCACCATTAACTGGGCCGCCCATGGTGGCTTTTGTTCCGTTAATATGGCGGCGGCTGGTTTATACACCATGGGCCATTCTTTCTGGGAATTTGGTGATCCAGACTGGGAAAATACTAAATACTTTATGATGTGGGGGGTGGCCGAAGATCATGCCTCAAACCCCATTAAGCTGGGCCTTAAGCGTATTAAAGAACGCGGTGCTAAGTTTGTTGCCGTTAATCCCGTGCGCACCGGTTACCAAGCCATTGCCGATGAATGGATAGCCATTACGCCGGGCACCGACGCCATGCTGGCCTTGTCTATGGTGCAAGTATTGCTGCGCGAAGGTTTGGTAGATGACGAGTTCTTAATTCGCTATACCAATGCCCCGCAATTGGTCATCAACACCCCAGGCAAGCAAGGCGATGGTTTGCTACTACGTGATAGTGAAGGTAATCCACAGGTTTGGGATCAACACACTAATAGTGTGCAATCGGCGTTAAGTGCGCAGGTTGCCCCCGCTTTGTTGGGCGAGTACGAAGCCCCCTGTGGCACCCCAGTAAGAACTGCGTTTAGTATCTTAATGGACAAGTACATGGCGCCTGAGTACGCCCCAGAAGCTGCAGCCAAGGTATGTGGCGTAGATGCGCAAACCATCGAACGAATCGCCTTAGAAATGGCCCATGTGGCCTTTAAAGAAACCATAACCATTGATACCGAATGGACCGATTGGGCAGGGCGTAAGCAAACTCAGTTTATTGGTAGGCCAGTATCTATGCATGCCATGCGTGGTATTTCTGCTCATTCCAATGGCTTTCAAACTTGCCGCGCCATTCATTTATTACAAGTGGTTTTGGGCACCATTGATTGCCCCGGCGGCCACCTAGCCAAACCACCTTTTCCAAAGCACATCGTGCCACACATCAAACCTGCCAAAGGCAACGCGCCTAATACGCCATTGGAATCGGCACCCTTAGGTTTTCCAACCCAGCCTGAAGATTTGGTGATTGACGAGCATGGCAAGCCACGTCGTATCGACAAAGCCTATTCTTGGGATGCACCTATCGCTAACCATGGGTTGATGCACATGGTGATTAGTAACGCTGTGGAGGGAGACCCATACCACATCGACACCTTGATGCTGTTTATGGCCAACATGGCTTGGAACTCAAGCATGAACACGGCTCAGACTATGGACATGTTGCGGGCTAAAGACGATAACGGTGATTATAAGATTCCCTTTATCGTCACTTGCGATGCCTTCCATTCAGAAACGGTTAACTTCTCCGACTTAGTCTTGCCAGACACGACCTTTTTAGAGCGTTATGACACTATTTCCATGTTGGATCGGCCTATCTCCGAAGTAGATGCCGCGTGTGATTCTATTCGTCAACCCATTCTTGCCGTAGATCGTGATGTGCGAAGCTGGCAAGAGGTGATGGTGGACTTAGCAGGCAGGTTGAAGTTTCCAGCCTTTACCAACGATCAAGGCCAGCCTAAGTTTCAAGACTATAAAGACTTTATCATTAACTTTGAACGTGCCCCAGGTATTGGTTTCTTGGCCGGATGGCGTGGTAAAAATGGCGAAAAATCACTGCGCGGTGAACCTAATCCTAATCAGTGGCAAGCTTATATAGACAATCAATGCTTCTTTAAATTTGAGCTAAAGCCTAACCAGCGTTACATGCGCCATGCCAATAGAGATTACATGGAGCTTGCCAAAGAAGCTGGCTGGGTTGACAGCACCGATCAAATAGTAATTGAACTTTACTCAGAAACCCTGCAAAAGTTTAGACTAGCAGGGCAAGGGCTTTACGATGGACCACAGCCCACGCAAGAGCACCACAAGCAACGCTTGAGTACCTATTTTGATCCCTTGCCATTCTACTATGCACCCTTAGAGCAGGCGCTTACGGATGCGCAAGAATACCCCTTCTTTGCAGTCACACAGCGGCCCATGTTTATGTACCACTCGTGGGATTCGCAAAACGCTTGGTTGCGGCAAATTATGTCGCAAAACTATTTATACATGCACCGTAGTAAAGGCGAGGCATTGGGTATTAAGGACTTTGGTTGGGTTTGGGTAGAATCCCATAATGGCCGTATTCGAGCCCAGGTGAAGCTCATGGAAGGCGTTAACCCCAACACGGTTTGGACCTGGAATGCCATTGGCAAGCAACAAGGCACTTGGGGCTTAAGTGATGACGCCAACGAATCTCAGCAGGGATTCTTGATGAACCACCTGATCAGTGAATTATTACCGGGCCAAGCCGAGGCTGGCGCACAACGCATTACTAACTCAGACCCCATCACCGGTCAAGCCGCATGGTATGACTTGCGAGTGAAGATTACCCCTGTGAGCGATGATGACAAAGATTTGGCTGGCCAAAACTTATCTTGGCCACGCTTTGACAAGGTCAAGCCACTGCCTAATTTTACCCCAGCTAGCAAGCTCAGTAGTTACACAAGCCATATTAACGTTAACTTAAAGCGCGGTTGGCGCGATATTTTTAGTCGAGGTGCAAAATGAAACTTGGGCTAGTAATAGATCTTGATACTTGTGTCGGTTGCCACGCTTGCGCAACCGCCTGCAAGCAATGGAATACCTCCGGCACCATTGGGCCTTTAAGTGATGAACGCCCCCATGGTAAAGACCCCAGTGGTAGCTGGCTAAACCGCATTCGCACCTATGAAGTGGGCGACAGCCCCCACAGTAAAACCGTGCATATGCCCATGTCTTGCATGCACTGTGAAGATGCGGCTTGCGTAACTGTGTGCCCAACGGGGGCTTCTTATAAACGCGAAGAAGACGGCATTGTGCTGGTTGACCAAGATAAGTGCATGGGCTGTAACCTATGCGCTTGGGCTTGCCCTTATGGTGCCCGAGAGTTGGACACTGATTCTGGTACCATGAAAAAGTGCACCCTGTGTGTGGACCGTATTTACGACCTAGAGCTGCCTGAAGCCGAAAGGCAACCCGCTTGCGTTATGACCTGCCCAACCTCGTCTCGCGTGTTTGGCGACTTTGATGACCCAGATTCAGAAGTGTCAAAATTGACCCGTGAACGTGGCGGCCAACAGTTGTTACCCGAACTTGGTTACAACCCAGTCAACAGCTACTTGCCACCCAGAAACCCTAAGCAACAAGAGAAACTCAAGGTATCTGCCTTGCAAGGTGTTAAACAACTGGTTAATCGTTTGATTAACCGCTAACTAGGTTCTACATATGCATCCTGCTTTTTCTGTTCTTATTTTTACCGTTACCTCTGGTGCAGGCTATGGTTTATTGGCTTGGCTTGGACTGGGTCAAACCCTTGGTTATAGCCAAACTTTAACGCCTGAGCTGCAGCTCATCATGGGTGTAATTGCCATGGCGCTGGTGAGTGTGGGCTTGTTGTCTTCAACCCTGCATTTGGCGAACCCTAAGAACGCATGGCGCTCCTTTAGCCGCTTCCGCACCTCTTGGTTGTCTCGCGAGGCGGTATTTGCTATTGCTCTTTACCCCTTGTCAGCGCTTTACGCTGCAGCGATCTTTTGGCAGTGGAATAGCATCAATGTGCTGGCGGGTTTATGTGTAGTGCTAGCCCTAATTACCCTATTTAGCACCAGTATGATTTACGCCAGCCTTAAAACCATACGCCAATGGCATACGCCAATGGTGCCGGCCTTGTTTATGGCCTATGCATTAAGCAGCGGTGGCTTGTTGTTTTTGAGTGTGGGTTACTTTTTTGCGCCCATAAACAACCAATTGCTCAACATTTGTATCGGCTTAGTGCTGATCACCTTAGCCCTCAAGCTCGTCTATTTCTTTTGGCAGGGTAAGCCTCAAGGCGCAACCTTACAGACCGCCACAGGCTTTACTCAAGCCAGCGTGCGCTTGTTAGATGCGGGTCACAGCGCTCCTACTTTTTTGAACAGAGAGTTCGGCTACCAAGTGGCCGCAGACCAACTACTGCGCCTGCGGGTGCTCATGGTGCTAGTGGCCTTTATAGTGCCCCTTGGGCTAATGTTTTGGGTTGAGCAGGGTGCAACAGCCAATGTATTAGTTGTGGCTTGGTTGGCCATGATGACAGGCTTACTGCTGGAACGCTGGTTGTTCTTTGCCGAAGCAAGGCATGTGGTGCGCTTATTCCATGGAGAGCAACGCTGCTAAGATAGATGCAGACTAGACCTTGCCTAGCGCAACCAAGTGAGCAACAACGCACTTACATTTAAGTGCGCATAGATTGGAGAAACATGGATGACATTTCTTTATCAACCCACATGTGCTGTATATGCTAACAGTATATCTCGGTTTCCAAATTGTAGAGCCGCCACCACTCTTTTTCTTCAGCTTCTAAAATTGTAAATTTATTTATTCTTATAATTCAATTAGTTAATGCGATAGCATTATGTGTGAAAAATAAACGAGCGGCTCTCTAATAATTATTATGAGGCCGGGTGTCCTCATAAATGGACTGTTAGGCGCTCAATACGATGGAACCATTAGGGCTGTTTTCATTTGGTAAATCTGGGACAGGAAAGTCCTTTGTCGGTGATATTCTGGAAGAGGCTCTAGGGTGCTATGTTTACCACGCAGATACCGATTTATCAGAAGAAATGAAAACTGCTTTGAATGAGAGTAAGCCTTTTACAAACGACATGAGAGATCGGTATTTTTCAATTGTCGTGGAGAAAATATTGAGCTTAAAGAAAATTCATCGATGTATTGTCGTGACACAGGGAGCATATAAAAAACGACATCGAGACTATCTTTTAACGAATATTACAGATTTGCATCTGGTGTATGTCCAATCCAAAGAGACATTACTCTTAGAAAGGCCTCATAAAGGCAACATGGCATTAGTTCAGCCAGTACCAAAGCACTAACCGACGATTTTGAGGCCCCTGAGAGTGAAATTAGCGTCATAACGAATAACGGCTCGAAGTCTAATATAACCAAACAAATAAGGGTATTGGCAGAGGCCATGCCTAACAAATTTAGCCAGCAAGACGCAGCAAAGCTGCGCCTCTGCTAAAGGCGTTAGCACTCAAATTGAGCATTGACTGCCTATAATCCAGTGGATTACACTCTGGCTCATACAGACAATTGTTGAACTCCCTGAATTCCAGAAAAAAGCATCCGCTTTGCTCAAGAATGAAGAAAAACTAAGTATTATTAATTACTTGGCTTTTCATCCTCAGTCGGGTGACCCTATGCAAAGTACAGGTGGTATTCGGCAGCTACATTGGTCTGCTCAGGGAAAAGGAAAGAGTCGCGGTGTTAGGGTTATCTATTCTTATCATAACGGCACGGCCCCTTTTTCTTTTAACCTTATTTGGCAAAGGTGAAAAGGCTAATCTCAATAAAGCTGAGCGTAATGAACTTGCAAAATTCACCAATCTTTTACTCAAAAATTATTGTTGCTCAAATGACTAGCGAATTTTCAAGTATTAAACAGGGCCTCGTTGAGGCCATTGATTATTTTCAAGGCAAGCCTAAAAAGGCTATTGTTCATGAGTTTGGCCCAATCGATGTAAAAAATATACGTGCTAAGGTAGGTATGTCACAAAGTTAATTCGCTTCTGCATTCGGTATTAGTGTCAGTACCCTTCGCCACTGGGAGAGAGGTGATAGAAATCCACAAGGCCCAGCATTAGTTCTTTTGAATGTCGTTGCTAAAGAGCCGGGTGTTGTACTTCGCGCCTTATCGTCATAAGTGCTAATCGGGTAGCCGAGGGTCTCTAACCCTCGGCCCCCACAACACCCTGCATGTGGATCCGCACAGGGCGTTTCACTCAGGATAATGAAGCTTGGCCCAACCATCACGTAACGAATAGAGCCCCTCAGATTTCAAGTATGTCAAAAACAGCTCTTGATTGATCTTTGGCGTTCTAGCGCTGCGCCATGGGCCTTTGCTGGTAATACCTCAGGCAATCGCAGGCCGAACATGAACACCTAATCTCATCAAATTTCTTACCTTGGTTCGTGGTTTTCGCCAACCCATATTCCAACTTTGTTAGGAATGGCAAACAGCTATTAGGCTTCTCTCCTGAGTAACGCTATGTGGATTTCATTAAGGCACGAATGGACGAAGCAAACGCATGAGCTGTGATGACTTTTTTGGGGTGGTGCTACCCATTATTCAGGCCCCTATGGCTGGGGTACAAGATAGAGCCTTAGCGGTACAAGTGGGTACAGCATATCTATTGTGTACAGAAACCAACACCCGCCCGGTGCACAGAACCGCTATCAAAAGTGAAGGTGCCCATAAAACGGTAATTACTGACCTGTTTAGCTGCCGTCCTGCTAGAGGTATTGTTAACCGCGTGATCAAAGAACTTGGTTCGCTCAATAACCAAGCACCGGAGTTTCCATTGGCCATTACAGCGTTACGTAAACAAGGGGAAGCCAGTGGTTCAGGTGACTTTTCACCACTTTGGTGCGGCCAAAACCCTTATGGGTGTAAACAAATTTCTGCCGCTGAGCTGACTCAAGAGTTGGCTGTTAACGTTAAGCTAATCTAAACTCATAATCGCGCAAACCCACAGTTGGATAATGTGGCGTTAGTTACCCATAAGGAATAAAGTATGAGCATGACAAATGGAATAAACCACCTTGGTTTGTCGGTATTGGACCTTGAAAAATCGGTTTCATTTTTCGTAGATAAGCTTGGTTGGCAAGAGTCTGGCCGCGACGAAAGCTATCCTAGATCAGCTGTTTCGGATGGCAATGTCAGGCTAACTCTTTGGCAGGTGGACCAGAATCTCGAAATTGAACCTTTTCATCGGCGCAAGAATGTAGGGCTGCATCATTTAGCCCTAGAAGTAGCGTCCGCCGAGAAGTTGAATGAAATATATGAAATTTTACTCTCCAGTGCCGACGTAAGTATAGAGTTTAAACCCAAGCTTGCTGGAACAGGCCTAAGGAAACACATGATGTGTAATGAGCCAGGAGGCATCCGTATTGAGTTTATTTGGCCAGGAAGTTAACAAAACCATACCAATGTAATAGGTAAAAACATGAAAGTAGCAGGTAAGAAAGCAATCATTTTTGGCGGCACGTCAGGTATTGGCCTAGCCACAACGAAAAAACTGGCGTCATTAGGTGCTCAGGTTATTGCTGTGAGCCGTAATCCAGATAAGGTGGGCGATGTGCCAGCCGGGGTTAGCCTGAAAAAGTGTGATGTTACTGACCAAAAGGCATTAGCGCAGTTGTTTGAAGAATCTGCGCCATTCGATATATTGGTGAGCTCTGCAACGGGTGGTTCACGCGCCCTTGGGCCCTTCCTAGAGATGGACATGGATGGTTACCAAGCCTCATTTGCTAAGTTATGGGGCTATGCCAATGTGGTGCGTTTTGGTACGCAACATATGAGTCAAGACGGCGCTATAGTACTCGTCAGTGGTTCCCCCGCACGTAGGGCCAAGCCAGGGCAGGCTGCCTTGGCATCGGTGGGAGGTTCGGTTGAAGCACTGGTGAAAACTGTGGCACCCGAGATAGCCCCGCGCAGGATTAATGTAGTATCACCTGGCATCATTGATACCCCCATGCTTCAACTTGAAGGTAAAGAGCGACAGGATTTATTAGCCAACAACACAGCTAACCACGTTATTCCCCGTGCAGGCACTGCGGACGAAGTGGCCCAAGGCATTTTATTTATGATTGAGAATGACTTTGTTACAGGCACTACCATTGATGTGGATGGCGGTTGGCTGCTTTCCTAAGGGTATAAATAGGAGCGCACCAAATAAAAAAGGGCAGTTCCATACGGACTGCCCTTTTATTGTCTGGCTTTTTAGGCTGCTAGCCTTTACCGCGCCAAGGGATAGTACGCTTGATGACTGAGCGCATGATGAGGTCAAACATGAGGCCAAGCACACCGAGGATAATAATGGTAACCCAGATCACTTCGTAGTCTGATTGTTTACGTGCAACGTTCTCTACAAAGCCAATACCGGTGGTGCCTGCAAGCATTTCTGCGGCAACCAATGTACCCCAACACACACCGATGGAAATACGAATGCCGGTGAGTATCTCTGGTAGGGAGTTGGGCAAAATCACGCGGCGTAGGATCTGCCGATGGCTGGCACCCAAGGAGTGAGCCGCATGAATCTTGGATAACTGAGTACCCGTAGCGCCGGTTTTTGCCGAGATCACCATAATGGCAAAGGCCACCATGAACAGCAGGAAGATTTTACCATCGTCTTGAATGCCAAAAATGGTCAATATCAAGGGCGCCCAAGCAAGTGGGGGCACTGGACGATATAGTTCTACCATCGGGTCAAAGAAACCCTTAGCGAAGCGATTTAGACCCATGAACAGACCTAAGGGTACACCTAAAACTATGCCAAAGAAGAGGCCGATGATAACGCGTACGATGGAATCCCACATGTGGCCCATAGGCACTGGCACGGAGATTGAATCGTAGTTACCCGTGACAAAGTCCCGTACGTTGGATTTAAAGTTGCTGTCGATTTGGCCTTGCTGGTTATGGCGAGGATAGTCGCCAGGTACTAGATCTGCAATCAAATCGGGCAACACAAAGGCAAGCATGCCGCCAACCGGCTGCCAGCGGTACCATAATAATGGTATGCCTTTAAAACCGATGTCTGGGTCGGCTATGCGCGCTAGGGTGCCTAAGGTGTCTGAAGGCTTAGGTAACCAACGGCCCGCGCCTTGTTCGCTACAGGCGCGATTACCCGCCATAATGCGACCGCCTGGCATAGCCCAGGTGTCAAATGCCCTAAGGCTACCTTGCTGGGCCACATGAGCTTGATCGAAGGCTACCAGAGCCGTTTGAACTGTGTCTAGGCTGCTAGGAGGAAAGATGGCGCCATCATCTATACGCTTAAGCATTTTGTTAAGTTGACGATACAAGCGGATACGGGCTTCGCGTTCGTCATAGGTGAGGCTTTGGTTAAGCTTGAGCTTTGCTTGGGCAGACCTAATGCTGGCGTTAATGTCTGCTACCTGAGCCATTAGATGAGGGCTGGTGTTGCGCAGCTTAACAAAGTCTTTGCTGATGATTTGAATCTGCGCCGCTATGGCAGCGTAGCGGTAGCCTAAGTCAGTGCTAGGCAAAATTGGAATTTCTTTGCCTGTGTCGCCCCAGCCGGGTTGCGCCTGTGCGGCGGCTACTTGCTCGGCATTGGGTTGGCCTGGATAGTCTGGATTAACAAAATCAAGGGTAAGTTTGTTGATGCGTTGGGCAATTTGGTCAAATTCATTGGCTAAGCCCAACTTCAAATACGCAGGGTTAGCTTGGTCAACCAAGGCGCTGCTAAGGCCAGCTAATATCGCTTTCGCCTGTTGCTCCAATTGATGCTCTAGTTGCAAGTTTTTCAGGGTTTGATCTATGCGCTTTAACTGGTTGCTATCTCGGGCCAATAGGTCTGTGCCGCGCAGGTTTGGGTAGTCTAGGGGAAACAATGAACGCATTGGCCTGATGGCGCTTTCTACCTTGGCCACTTGGCACAGCTCGTTGGCTGCTTTGGGGTTAAAAGCTCGGGCTGCATCCCAAGAAAAGTAGAACCAGATGAGCATGATAAAAGACATGCCAGTGATGATCCAATACCAACCGCCTAAGGCTTTGGCAGGGTTGCCAAAAACCAGGTCGGTACGCTCGGTAGCGATGACGCGACGGCCTTTAATAATGGAAACCGCTAAAGCCACCAGCAGTGCAATAAAAATTATGGCTACTAAGGTATTGCGTTGTTCGAACAGAAAGTCACTCATTATAATGCACTTCCGCCCATAATTTCTTCTTCCATGTCCCAAATCATAGACAGAATTTCTTCACGGGTTTCGTTGAAATGTTGGGTTTTTTTAATATCGCGAGGGTCTTGGGTGAGGCCCATTTCGGCAAAAGGTAAGCGGTATTCTTTGTGTAAACGCCCAGGCCTTGGTGCCATTACAAATAGGCGTTCTCCTAACATCAACGCCTCTTCCACAGAGTGGGTGATGATCATGATGGTTTTTCCTGTTTCTTTCCAAATTTTAAGTACCAGCGACTGCATTTTTTCCCGAGTAAGGGCATCTAGGGCACCTAAAGGCTCATCCATCAAAATTAGGTCTGGGTCATTGATCAGGCAACGAGCCAAGGCAACGCGTTGTTGCATGCCGCCCGACAGTTGGTAGGTAGGGGTGTTGCCAAACCCAGCAAGGCCCACTATCTCAAGCCATTCTTCAACTTTTTTGGCACTTTCAACTGGGTCTGCCCCTTTCATGCGCAGGCCAAAATCTACATTTTCGGCGACCGTCAGCCATTCGAATAGAGCCCCTTGTTGGAATACCATGCCCCGGTCTACACCAGGGCCGTTGAGCTCTTTGTTGGCTAATTGAATAGACCCACCAGTGGGATTTAAAAACCCAGCAATGATGTTGAGTAGGGTTGTTTTACCGCAACCAGAAGGGCCTAAGACCGATAGTAATTCACCTTTTTTTAGGCTAAAGCTGACGCCTTTTAAAGCATTTATCACCAACCCCGATGGGGTAGTGAATTGCATATTTAGATTGTCTGCGACTAGGTGACTCATGAGGGGGTAACTCTGAAGGTTGGTTTTGGTTAGTGGATCGCTGCACTGTGCTCTCCAATACCAAGGATGGTGTCATTGCGAGGAGCGAAGCAACGCGGCAATCTTAGAGATCACCGCGTGCTGCTATGGCCATCTTAGTCTAGGAAAGACGTGTCGATGGTGACGTTGTAGTCGGATAGTGCAGGGGTGTCACTAGTGGCAAACATGTTGCCCATAAAGGCCAGCATGCTACGAGCAATACCGCCGTCACCAAAGTAGTCGCGCTTTTGTTCAGCTACGGTAGGGAAGCTAAAACCTGCCATTTGGGCGGCAGTGGCATCTTCAGACATACCAGCATCTTTGGCAATAACACTTAACTTAGACTGATCGGCAGCCCATGCGGCGTTGGCTTCGTGAGTAACTTCAACAAAAGCACGAACTAGATCTGGGTGCTCTTGAGCAAAGCTTTCTGTTACCGAGATGATGTCAAAGCTGCTAATGCCAGCGGCGGATTTCTCGGCCGGAGTTAGCATAGGAGCACCCACTTCTTTCATCTTTGCTAACGAGTTAGAACCGTAACCACAGGCCATAACAACTGCGCCGTCAACCAACGAGTTAGCTGCGTCTGCAGGGTCTTGGTCAACAATGGTTAACTGTGAAATGTCGACCCCAAGGTTAGACATAGTCATACGGAAACCAAAGTCAGCCATGGTGTTAAGCGGTACAGCAACGGCCTGACCTTCAAGTTCAGAGGCGTTGGCCTTAGAAATGCCAGAGTCGCTACGTACAATACAGTCGTCAGCGGCACCGTAAGCAACAGCAATGGCAACCATCTTGATGGGGGCGTTAGCGTTAACGGCGTTGGCGAAAGGCGTTAGGCCTTGGGAGTAAGAAATATCAATGTCGCCAGATAGCATGGCTTCGGTCATGCCTACACCAGTGCCAAAGTTAGTCCAGTTAACCGTTTCGCCCATGGCGTCGTCGTAGGCTTTTTCTACTTTGGCAATTTGGTTAGGCGTGGCCCATTCCAAAAAATAAGCCACATTGACTTGCGCAACGGCATTGCCTGCAAGTGATAGTGCAATGGCTACAGTGGATGTCTTAATTAAAGTGTTCATAACCCTGTTCCTTGTGTGGTTCTTTAGCATGTGGCCGTTGAACCGTTATTGTATTTATGATGCAGATCGTCGATCTGGCACAAAGTTTCGGTGCGTAGAGCAAACCAGTAATTGATCTTGAGTCGATCGGAGTTGTGCTCAACGGTTAGGATAGTAAATTGGAGTAAGAGGTTTGCCATAGGGCCAGACCGTTTTTTGTCTAGGACCAAGACAATGGCACAGAGACCTTAGATGGGCTCTCGAATCAGGTGCCAAGCTTCGTTTTGGGGCCAGTTAAGGTAGTCGAAATGACCGCCCCAATCGCCCAGAACAATGCGCTCGCCTTGGTTTAGGTGGTGTACTTGTGGCCGGTGAGTATGGCCGTGAATGAGCAATTTAACCTGCTTTGCTTGCATAATTTGGGCCACGGCTTCGGCGTTAACGTCCATAATGTCATCCGCTTTCATGGCGGTCATAGACTGGCTTTGCTGGCGGTATTCTGCGGCCCGCTGCATGCGTTGCGCAGGCGTCATGGCCAAAAATTCGGTTTGCCAACGCGGGTCTCGGGTAAGGCTGCGAAAGGCTTGGTAATCTAAGTCATCGGTGCATAGAGTGTCGCCGTGCATGAGCAGCACGTCTTGCTTATCAATGGTGATGATACTTGGGTCTGTTAGGGGCTTAATGCCGGTGGCCAAATAAAACTCTGGGCCGATTAAAAAGTCTCGGTTACCCACCATAAAATACACTTGTGTGCCGGCATCGGTGAGTTGCTTGAAGCAGGCAATCACATCTGCATAGGTAATTAAGCCAATGTCGTCGCCGATCCAAGTTTCAAATAGGTCGCCTAAAATGTAGAGATGGTCAGCCGCACTGATGCGCTGCTGACAAAAATCAATCAAGGCACGACTGTGCTCCGGCCGAGCCGGATGTAAGTGTAAGTCGGCGATGAACAGGCGACGCACTGGTTTAGCCTTCTACCATGGTGGCAGACTCAATCACAACGGGCTCTTCTGGCACGTCTTGGTGGCCAGATTTAGTAACAGTTTTAACTTTCTTAATTTCGTTAACTACGTCCATGCCGTCAACTACCTTGCCAAATACTGCGTAACCCCAACCTTGGGAGTTTTTACCAGAGTGGTTTAAAAAGGCGTTGCTACCAACGTTAATAAAAAACTGTGCAGAGGCTGAATGTGGGTCCATGGTGCGAGCCATGGCCAAGGTGCCTTCGTCATTGGTTAAGCCATTGTCGGCTTCGTTTTCGATGTTAGCGCGAGTTTCTTTTTGATCCATGCTTACATCAAAACCACCGCCTTGTACCATGAAACCGTCGATAACGCGGTGAAAAATCACTCCGTCATAAAAGCCATCGCGTACATACTGTTCAAAGTTGGCAGCAGAAATGGGTGCTTTTTCGTAGTTGAGTTCAATGGTGATGTCACCATAGTTGGTGTGCATTAGTACATTAGACATGGAATAGCCTTAAAGAATGATGGTTAAAAAAGAGGGCGCCATAAAGCTTGCCCAGTAAAGCTTCTATTATGAAGCCCTAGGCGAATGGATGCAATCGCAAGTCGGCGGCTTTGTGGTTGAATTTCTAGTGCCTTATGGTAGCTAATGAGGTGGTAATGGTTACCCTAAAAAGCATATAATTATCGGTTTTCCAAGGTAAGCCTCAAGGAGACCCATTCGTGGCCGAAAAAACCGTGGTACAGGCATCTAACTTTGTGCGTAATATCATCGCTAAGGATGTTAGAAAGGGCAACAATGATGGCCAGGTTATAACCCGTTTTCCACCTGAGCCTAACGGCTACTTACACGTGGGTCACGCCACTTCGATTTGCTTAAATTTTGGTATGGCACAAGAATTTGGTGGCCAATGTAATTTACGCTTTGATGACACCAACCCAGAAAAAGAAAGTGACGAGTACATCCAGTCCATCAAGCGTGATGTGGAATGGCTCGGCTTTGAATGGGCCGGAGAAGAGCGTTATGCCTCCAACTACTTTGAACAATTACATAGCTTTGCTCTAGAGCTAATTAATAAAGGCTTGGCTTACGTGTGCGACTTAAGCCCTGAGCAAGCCCGACAGTACCGTGGCAACTTAACCCAAGTGGGTGAGAATAGCCCCTTCAGAGAGCGCAGCATAGAAATAAACCTAGACCTATTTGCACGCATGCGGGCAGGCGAGTTTGCCGATGGTGAGCGGGTGCTACGTTCCAAAATCGACATGACATCGCCCAACATGAATTTGCGTGACCCTATTATCTATCGCATACGCCATATTGAACACCATCAAACGGGGAATGCTTGGTGCATTTACCCCATGTACGACTTTACCCATGGTTTGTCCGATGCTTTAGAACTTGTGACCCATTCGGTTTGTACTCTAGAATTTGAAGATCATCGGCCTTTATACGATTGGTTCATTGATAATGTCACTTTGCCCAGTGGCCGCCGCCGTCCACGCCAGTATGAGTTTGCCCGCTTAGAGTTAAACTACACCATCACTAGTAAGCGTAAGCTTAAGCAGTTGGTTGATAGTGGCACGGTAACGGCATGGGATGACCCACGTATGCCTACCATCTCTGGCATGCGCAGGCGTGGCTACACCCCAGAGTCACTGCGTAATTTTTGTGCAGCAACACCAGTGGCCCGCAGCAAAGGCATTACCGATTTTAGCCGTTTAGAGTCCAGCGTACGCGACCATTTAGATGGCACGTCATCCCGCGCCATGTGCGTGCTAAAGCCCCTTAAGGTAACCATTTCTAATTGGCCAGCAGGCGAAACGCAAAGCTTAACTGTGGCTAAACACCCTAAAGATGAAACCATGGGTGAGCGCCAATTAATTATGTCACGAGAAGTGTTTATTGATAAGGCCGATTTTGCCCAACAGCCGCAAGGCAAATGGAAACGTTTAGCCCCCGAGCAATCCGTGCGTTTGCGCGGTGGTTATATTATTACCTGTGAGCAGGTGATTACCGACGCTGATGATAATGTGGTTGAGCTGGTGTGCCGTTACGATGCCGATACTCTAGGCAAAAAACCAGAAGGCTATAAGGTTAATGGGGTTGTTCATTGGGTTAGCGCGCAGCACCATACAGTGGTGGACGTGCGTCTATATGATCGCTTGTTTAATCATGCTAATCCAGATGGCGACAAAGAAGTTGATTTTATGACCCATGTTAACCCCCATAGCCTAGATTTGATTAAGGGTGCCTTAGCAGAGCCTTCGTTAGCTACAGCTAAACCTGGGCAGCGTTTTCAGTTTGAGCGTGAGGGTTACTTCTGCGCAGATAAAGATTCCAGCGCGCAGCGCATTGTATTTAATCGCACCGTCACCTTGCGTGATTCATGGGCCAAAAAGGGTTAATTAGTCACATGTTACAAGTTTACAACACGTTAACTAACAGTAAAGTTGTCTTCAAACCAATAGAAGCTGGCAAGATTCGCCTCTATGTTTGTGGCATGACGGTGTACGATTATTGCCATATTGGCCATGCTCGAGTGATGGTGTCATTTGACGTGATTACCCGTTATTTGCGTCATGCAGGCTACGAAGTAGAGTATGTGCGTAACATTACCGACGTGGATGACAAAATCATCAAACGGGCGACCGAAAACGGTGAAACCTGTAGCCAGCTTACCGAGCGTTTTATTGCCGCAATGCATGAAGACGAGCGCGCGCTTAACGTATTGCCACCCAACCAAGAGCCACGGGCAACGGCCCATATACCGGCCATTTTGGAAATGGTGCAAACCTTAATCGACAAAGATTACGCCTATGCGGCAGACAATGGCGATGTGTATTATCGAGTGGACAAGTTTGACAGCTACGGCAAGCTGACTAACCGTAAGCTTGAGGACATGCGCGCCGGTGCTCGCGTTGACGTCAATGACGTGAAAGAAAACCCGTTTGATTTTGTGCTTTGGAAAGCTGCCAAAGACGGTGATGTGTCTTGGCCATCACCTTGGGGGGAAGGCCGCCCTGGCTGGCACATCGAATGCTCTGCCATGACCAAATGCTGCCTAGGTAATCACTTCGACATTCATGGTGGTGGCCCAGACTTGCCGTTTCCCCATCACGAGAACGAAATTGCCCAATCAGAAGCCGCCAATGGCGAAACCTTTGTTAACTACTGGTTGCACGCTGGTGCCGTGCGAGTAAACAAAGAAAAAATGTCTAAATCCTTAGGTAATTTCTTTACCATTCGTGAGGTGCTGGCCAAATACCCAGCAGAGATCATTCGTTACCTGTTAACGGCCAGCCATTACCGCAGCCAAATAGACTATGCAGAAGAGGCCTTGGTTGAAGCACAGAGCGCTCTAGATCGCCTTTATACAGCCATGGATCAACTGACGTTAGTGGCTGATGTGAGCCTTGAGGGGCCTTATTTAGAGCGTTTTAACGCCGCCATGAGCGATGACTTTAATACTCGTGAAGCCATTGCGATATTGTTTGAAATGGCCAGAGAGATTAATCGCCTCAAACGTGATGGCAAGCCGCAAGCCGCTACCTTGGCTAGCCAAATGCGCGGTTTGGGTAATATTTTAGGCTTGTTAGAGATGGACCCACAGTCTTATTTAAAAGGTGAGGCGGGTGAGGGTGATTTAGCAGACGCCGACATCGATGCCTTAGTTGAACAGCGTAACCAGGCTAAACTAGCCCGTGACTTTGCTTTGTCGGATCAAATACGTGACCAGTTAAAAGACGCGGGGGTAGTGTTGGAGGACAGTAAACAAGGCACCCGTTGGAAACGCGAACTGTAATTTTTAACAGTTTGGTTTTATTAGGGGAAAAGCAAAAAATATGCTTGACGAAATTCGGGCGCAGCTATACTATACGCACCTCTTCAAAGGCCTAGCCACTAGCCACTAGGCAATAGTCATTGAAGGAATGTCGGGGTATAGCGCAGTCTGGTAGCGCGCCTGCTTTGGGAGCAGGATGTCGGGAGTTCGAATCTCTCTACCCCGACCATTATTTGTTGTAGCGCCATGCGCCCTTAGCTCAGTTGGATAGAGCAACGGCCTTCTAAGCCGTAGGTCGCGGGTTCGAATCCTGCAGGGCGTGCCAACGCCGTAAAGGTAGCAGCATCAAATAATAAAAGTAGTGTGGTAATGGTGGGCGTAGCTCAGTTGGTAGAGCCCCGGATTGTGATTCCGGTGGTCGTGGGTTCGAACCCCATCGTCCACCCCATTACACATGCAGTAACCCAGTACGATGAACGCAGGCCAGCCCTGTTGTTGATTAAGCGGACGTGGTGAAATTGGTAGACACGCTGGATTTAGGTTCCAGTGCCGCAAGGTGTGAGAGTTCGAGTCTCTCCGTCCGCACCATTCAACCCTTTGATTTTTAAGGGTTTTGTTTTCAATGTTGACAAAAAACTTCCTGAAACCCCCATGATACATGCATTCCATCAATTTATACTTGTGGGTGCATATGCCATATGAACGATCAAATCTTTTCCTATGTTTTTCTTCAAACTGACGTCCTTCATGATAGCTGGCGCTGGGTGATCGCACTAGAAACTTTCCCTCATACTGAGCAATAATAAGTGCCAGACCCGTTGATTATAAGCCATTTACCTTTTAATGCTTTGCTTAAGCTTCAAGGTTGAGCCGATAGCCTACCCCGGTAACTGTGGCAATGGCACTAGCATGGCCGCCTAATTTTTTGCGCAAAGTACGTACCACGGCATCAACCACATTACTGCCTCCTTGGTATTGGGTGTGCCACACCTGTTGCAATAAATGTGTACGGCTCACGGTGCGTCCTGGCCGTGCCAATAAGCACTGGGCTACACCAAACTCTAGCGGTGTAAGGTCTAAAATTTGATCATCGACACACAGTTGGCGTCCCTCTATCTGCAAATGAAACTTTTGTTCAATTCCCAATTCACGTTCAGCCAACCCCGTAAGCCAGCCATCTACTGACCCTGGGCCCATGTCGTTGGCCATGCAATGGTAGCCTGTACCTGCGATTTCTACGTATGTGTTCGCTGCTTCCTTAAAACCGAGTACCTGCATCACTTCCTGATAGGCAGATGGCTGTTTAATTACCAGATAAATACGGCGCATGGATGGCTTAAAGGTCATATAGAGGCGTTTGCAATCTAACCAAAATGCACCCTGTGCAGCAGTGGGTGCCTCGCCTTCTTCTCGGCTCAGCCATCGCCGCGTAATTAATACTGTTTGGCCATTAGGCACTGGATGATCATTTAGGTGGGTGAGTATAGACTGAATAACCGGGTCTTTACTGTGACTCACTTGGCTGGCTTCAAATACACAGGCAAAACCCTGTAACTCTTGTGGGCCGTGACGCACCACGCCAAAGCCACTTGGGCACAGGGCCCATAAGTCCGCCATAATGGCTTCGGCTTGTGGTCCATCATGCTGATTTACCATTGCCATAATGTTGTCATAATCCTTAGGGATGGCCGGCTCTACAGCCACAATTTGGCTACCACAGGGAAAAAAAGCTTCTCTGACGCGGGGGTTTTCTACCAGATATAATAGGTCCGCCGTGTGTCGCCAATAATCATGGCCTGCGGCTTTGTCTAAATCTTTTTGTAACCACCACCAACAGTCTTGTTGGTGCTGACGATATGCTTCTGGATCACTCGCTTTATAAGCCCTAGCCATCAAACTGCGCACCAGATCGTGAATGTATAAACCGTCGTTGCTGCTGTTCACAAAGCCCAGTTGTTGTAAGCCTTGGTACTCTGCATCTACATTTTGTTGCTTAAGTAGTGCTCGCAGCAGGGGTTTAGTCAATCTGCGAGTAACACTGCCTGCCTCTAGCGCTTTGCGTAAATTTGGATTTTCTACCTCCGCTAAAAAGGCTTCGGTTAAATGAGTCAGCGCCCAAGCTAAATTAGTGTTTGGCGTATGCTCCAATTGCAACCTATGTTGGCTACAAGCCGCTAGGTAAAGCGCTAAAGGGTGACCTTGGGCCATCTTTAGCAAAGGCATTAATAGGTTTTTTTCTACCCCGTAGTGCTGCAATAACTGATGTGATTGATCTGCGTTAAGGGGCCCCAGTTCTAAGGTTTTAAATTGGCCGTGCCAATTTTCATTGATAAACCAATCTTGGTGGGGCGGTTGTCGAGAGCACAGCACTAAGGTGATCTGAGGTGGTAGTTGAGGGGTTAAAAACTGCCTGATCCACATGTCTAACAGTTTTAGAGATTCATAATTATCTAGGGCGATTAGTGTTGATGATGTGGTCAGTTGGGCTAGGGAGTCTAACTGTAATGGTTGTCCTATAGCGGCACTCAAGGCCTCCAAAAAACCAACGTCGGTAGGCTCTATAAGGGCGCAATCCAAGTGTAAAATAGGCGCCGTCTGGCCAAGTTGTTGCAGTAAGGTGGTTTTGCCGATGCCAGAAATACCATGGATGTACAGCACTTGTGTACTGCCATGGGACAGCAATGGCTCAAGTAATTCTAATTCCGCTGTACGGGTGATCTGTCGAGTAAGCATAACTGAGTAACAACCTTTATTTGGTTAACTGAGCTTAATTCATACTAACCCATTTCTATGCCATGGTTACCATTACTTGGTTTAATCCTCATGAGATTCTCATCAACGTCTGTAGAGCTCACTAGGTTGGTTTGCTACCGTTAAGTTGACCTAGTCGCTATGACTAGGTTCTAGCAAAGGCCGCAACAGGACTAAGGAGTCAGATATGCAAATACTTATAGTCAATTTTAATCTTGAGGGCATTAGCCGCAGTGAGTATGAGGGTGTATGCAACGAATTAGCGCCCGCCTTTGCCGCCGTTCCGGGCTTAATCTCTAAACATTGGTTAGCCAACGAAGCTAATAATACCTATGGAGGCGTTTATTTGTTTCAAGATCTAGCCGCCTTAGATGGTTTTATGGCCTCGGAGTTATTTGCCGGGGTTGCTGGTAATCCCGCTCTTATCAATGCCACGGCTAAATCGTTTTGTGTTTTAGAAGGCCCAACTCGGGTTACGCGGGGCATGTAAATCACATCGACCATAAAACCAATGGAGGCTATTTACAGTACAAAAATTGAACTAGATATGTACTGCAAGAGGAGTATTGTTAATTTAAGCCTGAGGAGCATACGGCTGGTTGGGCTGATTAAGTTGGTCGTCGAAGGACTGAGCCAACGGCTTAACTAGGAGATGAATCTCATGATTGATTGGAGGATTGAAGGCCAAGAAATGGCCAACTGTAATTGTAACTTTGGTTGCCCTTGCCAATTTGGCGTATTGCCGACGACGGGAAACTGCGAAGCCGTAGTGGTTTACGACATCACCAAAGGTCACTATGGTGACACCTCATTAAGTGGTGTACGTGCCGCAGGTGTCTATTACTGGCCTGGCCCTATACACGAAGGTAATGGTCAGATGCAACTAATCGTTGATCAGTCTGCAAGTGCGGAACAAAAGGCTGCCATAGAAGCCATTATGATGGGAGAAGATACCGAAGAAATGGCCACCATGTGGTACGTTTACAGCGTTACAAGCCCAACCAAACACCCCACGCTTAGCGCACCTATTGAGCTAGATTGGGATCTTGATGCCCGCACTGGTCAAGCCAAGGTCGGAGGTATATTCGATGTTGCTCTGGTGCCTATTCCAAACATCGTCAGTGGTGAACCGCACCGTATATCCATTCAACTACCCCATGGCTTTGAGTTCCGGCAAGCAGAGATGGCTTCCGGCACAGCCAATACCACAGGTGGTGCCATCGAATTAGCTTTTGATGCCACCCATGCCCATCTTGCTAATCTCAATCTCACGGGCCAAGGTGTGGCCGATGCCTGACCACCCGCAAATGCAGGGTAGGCAGCGGGCAATCAGTGCCATAGAGCGGCTATTGCGGCACGATCGACTGATTGTGACCGTAGCCGTTATATTACTGGTGGCTGTTGCAGGCGCCTACACGGTGCTTGGTGTAGGTATGAGCATGAGCGCCATTGACATGGCATCAATGGTGAACTCTATGACTAAACCTATGGTGATGACCGCCCATTGGCAACCCGTTAATTGGGTGCTGTTGTTCTTGATGTGGTGGATTATGATGGTGGCCATGATGACCCCTAGCGCAGTGCCGTTGCTCATGTTGTTCACGGCCGTTAAGCGGCAAGGGCAGGACGGGCACCGAGCCGCAGGCTATACGGGTTTTCTGCTGCTTGGGTATCTTTTGGCGTGGGCCTTCTTTAGCGCCGTTGCAACCACTTTACACTGGGGACTACAGGAAGTGGGTGTTTTGAGCGCCCCGATGATGGTTATCAAGTCACAAACCATTGCAGGCGGTTTGATGGTGCTGGTGGGAATCTACCAATTCACCGTCATTAAAAATGCCTGCTTATCACGCTGTCGCGCTCCTGCTCAGTTCATCGCTCAACACCACAGTCCAGGCAACAAAGGCGCCCTTTGGTTGGGCATACATCATGGTGTTTATTGCCTGGGTTGTTGCTGGGCTTTAATGGCGCTGTTGTTTGTGGGCGGAGTAATGAACCTATATTGGATTGCCGGGTTAACTCTCTATGTATTGTTAGAAAAAGGGTTGCCTCAAGGTAAATATATTGCACGACTAGCCGGTGGCGGCCTCATTGTTGCAGGCGTATACCTAGTGGTTTTGGGCTCGCCTATTATGTAAACGCTTCGCAAAATACAAATACAGCCTGTTAATTTTCTCTGCCGCGTTAGCGGTTTTTTTATGCCTGTAATTTTTAGCCCGAGTCTTCTTGTTTGCCAGCTGTTGTCCCGTCAGCCTGGCTGATGTTCTTTGATTTCCAGCGGCCGCACATTGGGCGGCACAAACAGCTGTTGAAAAGACAGGGGTTTTTGCTTCAGATCGTAGCCAAGAATATGGCATACCAAGCCGGTGCTATAGAAGGGCATTTCGAGCCAACGACACACCGCTTCTGGAAAAGTTTCTGCCACTACCCGCGCATTAACATTACTGGTGACAGCACCATAGCGATCACGAATGATGTTTCTTAGGTGCACACCTTCAAGGTCGCAGGCTTGGAAGTCTAGTAGTTCGCTAAACTGTGTGGCACTCAAAAAAAACTGGCCAATGGCACGAAACTCATGGTTAACATCCACTTCACGAGTGATGCGCACATAACTGTCTTCTTTGCCAAGAAAACTAACCCAGGGACCAGGATCACGCACCTTGTCTATGGACAGTACTTTGGTGAATACGGGCAGCACTTTTTTACCATCACCGTCAATAAAACGAAAATGCCATAAATCACTCAACGCTGTGTCCCTTTCGGCCACAAAGGTACCGTGGCCTTGGCGGCGCACCAGCACACCCTGCTTGGTTAAGGTGCTCAGCGCCTTTTGCACTGTGCCCAGGCTAACGGGCAATAATGCCGTTAAGTCTGCTTCAGTGGGTAACTGATCAGTGGGCTTGAGCTCACCGTTTTCCACCAAACTAACAATGGTCTCGCACACGCGCTGGTATTTTGGCAAAGCCAAAACGCTTGCAGCTTCGCGTTGGTGGAAGAGTTCAGTAATACGCGTAGGGTTCATTAGCTCAATAGGGCCTGTGCAGCATCCAGAGCGCTGGTAAGGCGCTCGAAAATATCATCAAGCTCAGCTATGGTAATGATAAGCGGTGGGCAAAGGCCAACACAGTCGTTAGGTAATGGACGTAAAATAAGGCCATTTTTAGTGGTTAAGTCATTCACCAATACGGCGGCCTTTTTGGCCGCAGGAAAAGGGGTGCGATTGGCTTTGTCGGCCACTAGCTCAATTGCACCAATGAGACCAACACCTCGTGCATCGCCTACCAATGGGTGCTCACCCAACTGTTTAAGGCGGGCTAAAAAGTGTGGTGATACTTTGGCTACGTGCTCGAGAATCTTGTCATCTTCATAAATCTTCAGCGTTTCTAGTGCCACTGCGGCACATACAGGATGACCACCGTAGGTATGACCCTGACCAAATACGCCTAACTTATTGCTTTGCTCTAGCATAGCTTGGTAAATTTCTTCTGTGGCCAATACGGCACCAATAGGTAAGTAGGCTGACGACATTTGCTTTGCACAAGTGATTAAGTCTGGCTGCAGGCCAAAGGTTTGAGAGCCCCACATTGCACCGGTGCGGCCAAATCCGCAGATAACTTCGTCGGCAATCAGCAAAACATCGTAACGCTTGAGTACCTTTTGCACCTTTTCAAAATAGGTTGCCGGCGGAATGAGCACGCCACCTGCACCCATAACAGGCTCGGCAATAAAGGCGGCAATAGTGTCTGGGCCTTGGCTTATAATGAGTTGTTCCAACTCATCGGCCAGGCGAGTGGCAAAGGTCTCTTCATCTTCACCGGGCAGGGCGCAGCGATAAAAATGTGGCTCGCCAGTATGTAATACTCGATCAATGGGTAAGTCAAAGCCATTGTGTACAAAGGGTAAGCCTGTGAGGCTGCCCGCTGCAACGGTCACTCCGTGGTAGGCACCGTATCGGGCAATGATCTTTTTCTTGTCCTTGCGACCCAGAGCATTATTGTAGTACCACACAAACTTGATGGCGCAATCAACCGCTTCGGATCCGGAGTTAACAAAATACGCCCGGGTGAGCTTTTCTGGGGCGGTGGCAAGCAGCTTTTGCGCCAACTCAATGGTAGGGGCACTGGCGCGATGGGAAAAAGAGTGACCAAAGGGCACGCTTTGGAATTGGCGTTGTGCGGCGTCCATTAACCGAGTTTCACTGTAACCTAAACCGGTACACCACAAGCCTGACAAACCCTCTATATAGCGCTTACCCTGGTCGTCAAACACGTAGATGCCGTCGCCCTCTGTAATAACGAGAGGGCCTTTCTGCTCATGTACAGACAGGTTAGTGTAGGGATGAATGCTGTATTTTTTGTCTTTGCTAACAAGGCAATCTCTGTTGCTGCTCATAGTCTAGTACTCCTAAATTTAAAACCGCCGCTAGCCAGCATCCTGGCTAACAAACTTAATTTGAGTGTAGGCCGCAAATCCTTCTGGGCCACCTTCGCGACCAATACCGCTGTCCTTTACGCCGCCAAATGGCGCTTCGGCAAGGGCTGGGCAAAAGCCATTCACGCCCAACCAACCGGCCTCTAGGTCATCGACTATGTCAGTGGATGTTTTCAATGAGCTGGTAAAGGCGTATGCAGCCAGGCCAAGGGGCAAACTATTGGCTCTTGTAATGACTTCGTCATAAGTATCGAATATGACCACCGGGGTGATGGGGCCAAATGGCTCTGCGCACATGAGCATGGCGTCGTCGCCTATGTTGCTCACCACCGTAGGCTGCCAAAAATATCCAACATCGCCTTGGCGCTTGCCACCACATAGGACGGTGCCGTTACGCTGTTTGACGTCATGCATTATTTTTTGCATGTTGTCTAGTGAGCGTTGATTTGCCACTGGGCCCATGGTGGTATCAGCATCCATGCCGTCGCCTAGTTTGAGTTTACCAACGTGGCCCAGAAAAGCCTGCACAAATTGATCATAGACGCCACGTTGCACAAATATGCGGCTCACCCCTAGGCAAACCTGGCCCGCATTGCGGTATTTGAAGGCGGCCGTTAAGGCGGCGGCTTGTTCGATGTTTGCATCATCAAAAACAATCACCGGCGCATGTCCACCCAGCTCCATAGTTACAGGCTTTAAGTGTTGCCCAGCCAAGCTGCTTAGGGTTCTGCCTACCGCTACAGAGCCCGTTAGTGAGATTTTTCGTATTACTGGTGATTCGATGAGCAACTTAGAAATTAGCGCCGATGGGGCGTACAGCATGTTGAGCACGCCAGCGGGTAACCCTGCGTCATGACAGGCCTGGGCTATACCAGCGCAAACAGCAGGGGACTCTTCTGAGGGTTTAATGACGATGGAACAACCAGCACCAATGGCGGCCGCAATTTTACGTACGCTCATGGCTGCAGGGAAATTCCATGGGGCAAAACCGGCAACCGGGCCAATAGGCGAGCGTATGATCATCTCACGGCTACCCGCCTTACGCTGGGGTAATATGCGGCCATAGGTTCTGGTGCATTCTTCTGCACACCACTCAAAGGTATCCACTACCCGGTCGATTTCCATGCGTGCTTCTTGCAACGGTTTGCCTTGTTCCAAGGTCATGGCTGTGGCTAAAGCTTCGCGCCGCTGTTGCACCAAGCTGGCAATTTTTTTGAGCAGTTGTTTACGTTCTTGGGGTGATACCTGCTTCCAATGTTTGAAGCCGGCGTCCGCTGCATCAATAGCCAGCTGCACATCCGCTGCGGTTGCCACAGCCACCTTACCAGACACTTTTTCAGTGGCGGGGTTAATGACGTCAAGGAAGCTGCCGTCACTGCCAACACGCCATTGTCCGTTGATGTAAAGCAGACTTTGATAGATTGACACGGCATTAACCTCGAATTTTATGATCTAAGTTGGATTGATTTGGACTTGTTGTGAGTTTATGTGTGATATATAGTAATGTCAATAAATCATACATTACTATATAGGTATAAAAGAGTCTCTTGCCAGTTAATGGAGAGCCTCTAATACTAGCATAAACCCCCTTAATCAGGAGACCTCAATGCCACATTCCACATACCGCCCAGAACTTATGGGCAGCGCAACTATAGAGCCTGTGGGGGAATTTGAGGCGGGATCGTTTCAATCCTTTACCATGCGTTATACCGCAGGTTACTTTGGTATCGATGACACGGGCTCCATTAAGATTGTGCATCGCTTCGCTAGTGATATGGGCCGCCCACAGTTTGACCACCCTGAAAAGCCTAACTATGTCACTGTGGAGGCGAGCAATGGTGCAATTTTACATGTTGAATATGACATGAAACGCAATATTCGCCCCTGGGACAAAACCATTTATATCAAGGTGGTACGAGGCTTTCTACGTGAAGGCGATGAAATCGTTGTGCGTTTTGGTGACCGTCGCGGTGGCAGCCCAGGCATGCGCATTCAAACCTTTTGCGAACACAGCTTCGAATTTCGAGTACTGGTCGATGCCATTGCAACCTATAACTACGTTGAGCTGCCGCAACAACCCGTAATAAGAATTGTGCCCTCTAAGCCCGTGTTATGGAAAGCTATCATACCCACGGCCTGTGATACCAACGCACAATTTCGCTTAGCCATGAAAGGTGAGGACCTGTGGGGTAACCCCAGTAATTTGTGTGATCAAACCTTTAAATTACAGGCTAACCTGAAGGTCAAGGGTTTGCCTGCTACGGTGACCTTTAAATTGGGTGAATTTGCCTTAGTATTGGAACAATTACAGACCCTTGAAGAGGGCAACTTGGTAGTAAGCCTGTTGACCCAGGAAAGCCAGCTAATGGCTACATCCAACCCCATGCGAGTGCTATCTTCACATGACTTAATGCCTTATTGGGGTGACCTGCATGGGCAGTCGGAAGAAACTATTGGCACCAATTCAGCCAGAGATTTTTTCACCTTCGCCCGTGACTGTGCTTTCTTGGACATAGCTTGCCACCAAGGCAACGATTTTCAGATTACCAGCGAATTTTGGAATCACCTCAATGATCTAACGGCCGAGTTCACGGTGGATCATAAATTTATTACTTTTCCTGGATACGAATGGTCTGGCAACACCGGTTTGGGTGGAGACCGTAACGTACTGTATTTAAACGAGGGCGAACAAATCCATCGTTCGTCCCATGCTTTGGTTGATGACCTCTCGGATGTGGACACTGATGCTACCTCGGCCAACGATATGTTCGATAAAATGCAATTAAAGGATTGCGTGGTGTTCGCCCATATCGGCGGCCGCTATGCCGATATTAAGTACGCTCACGATGAGCGTCTGGAAACCGGTGTAGAAGTTCACTCGGCGTGGGGTAGTTTTGAATGGCTGGTGGAAGATTCCCTGGAAAAAGGTTTCCGGGTTGGCATTCTATCTAATTCCGATGGTCATAAAGGGCGCCCAGGAGCTAGCCATCCCGGCGCTTCTAAATTTGGTTCCTACGGTGGCTTAACTTGCCTGTTGGCTAAACAATTAACGCGTCAAGCGCTGGCTGAATCCCTGCGCAAGCGTCATCATTACGGCACCACTGGCTGCCGCATGGTGCTGGATGTAACCACAAAATTTGAAAACCCTGCGTTATTGTTTGAAAAAGACCCGCATCTAGGTGAGGGTTACAGTGAATCAGTTCATGAAGCCATGATGGGAGACATTCTCCAGTCTGCAGACCAACAAGTAACCTTGGTGGTAAACGCGGTTGGCTCGGCACCGATTGAACAAATTGAGATTCGTAATGGCCTGCAAACTCTGGAAGTTTTCCGGCCCTATAAGGTAGCTGAACTGGGGCGTCGAATTCGAGTTGTTTGGGAAGGTTCTGAATATCGCGGTCGGGGCCGAGAAACCAATTGGGATGGTAGTGCCAGCCTTAGCGGCAACAGCTTTGCTTCTGCATCACCGATCAATCGTTATAATCTAGACAAGCGTTTTGATTTGCTTGAGCCGCATCGATTGGAGTGGGATTCTATTACCACCGGTGGCCATGCAGGCTTCGAGGCCATGCTAACGGATTCGAATGCAGGTGTGCTGTCTATCGAAACCAACTTGGTCAAAGTTGACATCCCTGTAGCGGATATTGGTTATGATGAGTTGGTGTTTGAAGCAGGTGGGCTAGGGCGCAAAATTCGTGTATTCCGACTACCCGACGAAAATCCACATACGGCGGTAAACGTCGAGCGACAAGTCACACTAGTGGACGACCGAGATAACGCTTTGTATGTGCGCATTATTCAAGAAGACGGGCACGTGATCTGGTCCAGCCCCACCTATGTATTCCGGTAAAGGCGGTTGCTTAACCATTAGCTCTTCACTAATGGCGTGAGCGAAGCCTATTTACCAGCTGATACGCACCGGTGACATGGCCCAAATCATAGTAGCCTCTTGCTCTGTTCTATTACGGAAGCGATGGGCAATCATTGAAGGGTAGGAGAAGCTGTCGCCCGATCTTAGGACAATTGTTTCCTCGCCTAATTGTAATTCCACCTCGCCTGTGATGACGATAGCATGTTGTTCGCCTTCAAATGTGTAGCCTCTAGCTGGCTCAGGTAGCTGGCCGTAACCCGGTGGAAATCGGGATAGAATCAGGTAACAGTCACCGGCAAGGGAGCTGGATAAGAGTTCATCCTCAAACCCCAGTTCGTCCTTGGTGCGCGTGTACATGCCGGATAAACAGCGTCGATCTTCTGAGCGCACCACATGGCGCTGCTCTAAAGGCCCGTTGCCCGTTTGTTTGGGAAAGAACCAAGTGGGTTCTACAGTAAGTGCTGCGCTGAGCTGGTCTAATAGTGCAGTGGAGATATTCGCTGTACCAAGTTCGATGCGGCTTAGATAAGCGGTTGAACAAGAGACTGTCTGGGATAATTCTTTTAGCGTTAAACCACTCACCAACCAAGCCTTGCTAAACCAAGGGCTTAGCATTGTTGATGCGGAAGTGTTAGTGGAGCAGGCTAAGCTCATTAAGTGTGAAGCAGAAATCATGTGCATGCAGCGCTGTATTGCGGTGGCACAACACGGTATGCATAAGATGCAGGCGGCGTTGCAGCCCGGCGTTACAGAAAACCAACTCTGGTCTATTTTACATCAGGTAAATATAGCCCATGATGGAGACTGGATAGAAGGCCGCATGCTGGCTTCGGGGGAGCGTACCAACCCTTGGTTGCAGGAAGCCACTAACAAGATTATACGCAGCGGTGAGTTAGTCGCTTTTGATACCGATATGATTGGCCCTAAGGGTTATATTGCCGACATTTCTCGTGCCTGGCTGTGTGGTGATGGGCCAGCAAATGCACAACAGTGGATGGCCCTTTGACTATACCGTTGCATCTGCATGTATTCGCGTATTGATTGGAGAAAAGGGGGGGCTAGACCACACCCTCAGAAATACTGTTTATACATACAGTATAGCTCGGTTTTTAAGTTATAGAGCGCAAACGGCTCTTTTTTTGTAACAGCCGGAGCATTCCCAAAATGAACGGCTATACTTTCAAGTAGTTGAGAGCAAGCTCCTGTGAGAGAAATAATTAAAGAGCGGCTCTCTAATAATTATTATGAGGCCGAGCGGCCTCATAAATGGACTGTTAGTTGCCTTTCCAAGTAAGGAGTAAAACCATGAGTAGGGATTGGGAGTCTGTATTTACAACTTGGTCGCAAGGGCCTGGAAAAACAGAACAAGAACGAGCGGAAAATGCGGAACGGCAAATCAGGCAGGCAATTCAAGCGAGTGATAAGTTAAAAAATAGAAATATTAAAGTATTTACACAAGGTTCTTACAGAAATAGGGTTAACGTAAGACAAGATAGCGATGTAGATGTGGGTGTTCTTTGCTTTGACACATATTTTTCGGAATACCCTGATGACAATGTCAAAATGGAGCTTGCTAAAAGTTTCGTCCCCGCAACTTATGAATATGCAACTTTTAAAAATGAACTGGAAGAAGCGCTTGTAGCAAGGTTCGGAAGAGTAGCTGTGACACGCGGCAGCAAAGCATTCGACATCAAGGAAAACACTTATCGCGTAGAATCAGATGTGGCCGCCTTTTTCGAGCATAGGCGATTTGTCACCTCATCCAATTATCACTCTGGCGTAGAGATGATACCGGATGATTATGATCCGCCACGGATCAAGAACTGGCCGGATCAACATTATCAAAATGGTGTTTCAAAAAATGATGCCACATCAAGACGGTATAAGAGGGTTGTTCGAGTATTAAAGAAACTATCTAACGAGATGGCTACAAATGGCATCCAATCAGCGAAGGATGCACCTAGCTTTCTCGTTGAGTGTTTAGTATTTAACGCATCAAATTCATGTTTTCAGTATCAATCCTTTAAGCCGATGGTTAGAGCCGTACTCGCCGAGCTGTTCAACAATACTATGTCTTCTGACAAGTGTTCTGAATGGCGTGAAGTAAATGAACTGAAATATCTTTTCAGAACATCTCAGCCATGGACGAGAGAGAGTGCGCACCAATTTTTGAGTGATGCATGGAACTACATAGGTTACGAGTAATGTTAACTAGACTTCATATTTCTTCATTCATTGGTCTCACGATTGCGATTTGGCTACTTGCTCTTTGGTTTCAAGGCATGCCTGTGCTGAGCGCTGACTTTGTGAAGCCTTTTGGTACTGTCGTTGGTGTCATTACATTGATTGTCACGGTATTTAATAAATACATGTGGTCATGGAAAATATTTAAAGGCTGGTATGTCACAAGACCAGACTTGAGAGGAACGTGGAAAGTTGAGCTTAATAGTAGCTGGATAAATCCTGAGACTGGTGAAGAGACGCCACCAATCTATGGGTATGCAGTGATTAGGCAATCTTTAACTTTTCTCAGCCTAAGATTGATGACAAGGGAATCTCCTCGATCAGTTTTAGTGGCTCACAGCATCGAACAGCAAGAGGATGATGATCTTTTCAAGCTGGTTGGTGTATATCGAAATGAACCAAAAATTGAATTGCAGGGTGTTAGAAGTGAAATTCATCATGGCTCCTTCGCTCTAGAAATTCACGGTTCTCCAGTCAAAGAGCTAGAAGGGCATTACTGGACGGATAGAGCAACTAAAGGTGGAATGAAACTGGTAGGTCGTGTTGATAAATTGTATAGCACTTATGAACAGGCTGAGCGTGAAATCGGCAACTAACAAGGCGCTGCTGTCGGACAAATTTTCCGCAGAGCGCGGCGTTAGGCAATCAAAATGAAGATAATTGTTGACTCGTGTGTTTTCATCAATGCTATGAAAGAAGATTCGGAATTCAGGAATCAGTGTTTATCTTTCCTTGAGCATATGGCGAAGCTCAAAAAACTGATCACTATGCCCGCTAAAGGCTGCCTATCAACATGCCTATGATGAAATTCATTTTAATATGGCGTTAATTAAGCCAGGAATGAGTTTTAGCCAGCTGTCTCAAAACAGCTTTAACAGAGACGAAAAGTATCGCCACCGGCGTTACCCAACGGTCATCCACGGTGTGGGACTGGGTGATGAATACCCTAAAATTTACTATCAGGAAGATTGGCCGCAGGATGGTTATGATGGCCTAGTGCAGGAAAACATGGTGTTGTGTTTGGAAAGCTTCTCGGGCGCGCAAGGCGAAGCCGAAGGGGTTAAGCTGGAGACTCAAGTAAGGGTTACAGCATCAGGATGTGAAGCTATGTCTAACTACGCCTTTGAAGATATTCTTTTATAGGTTTAGGTAACTTCAATGCTGGTGTTGCTGTGCACTTGCCTCAAAGCCATGCGGGTTTGAGTGCCCTCAACGCCAGGTAACCGTAATAATTTTTTATAGTAAAGTTCTTCGTAATCCTTGGCGTCTGTATAAACCACTTTAAGCATGTAATCATTGTCACCCGCCATTAGATAGCACTCCAGCACCTGCTCTAGCTGCGCTACTGCAATTTCAAAATCTTCAAATACCACCTCACTTTGTTTATCTAAACTAATAAAGATAAAGGCGGTGCCTTGTACATGGAACAAGTCGCGATTTAGCAAACCTACAAAACCTGAAAATACACCGGCATCCATAAGCACTTTAGTGCGCCTTAAACAAGCAGAGGGCGAGAGGTTAATGCGTTCGGCAAGCTCCACGTTGCTTAAGCGGGCATCTTTTTGCAGGGCGTTAATGATTTTTTTATCAGCCTGATCAAGATCTATGTTGGCGATTGAGTTTAGTTGCATAATTTCTCTTTTTGGTGCAATTATATGCCATATATTAGGATGAATAACCCGAATATAGCAAGATAATTGTTTAAAAATGCTCCTAGAATGGCATTATATTCCAATACTGCTTAGAGGGCGGAACCATGTTGATAGGCGTACCAAAAGAAATTAAAAACCATGAATACCGTGTAGGCATGACCCCTGCTAGTGTTCGCGAACTTGTTCACTCTGGCCATAGCGTGCTTGTTGAAGCCCTTGCCGGCAGTGGCATAGGTTCAAGCGATGACGACTACGCAGCTGCCGGTGCCGAGATTATCGCCACCGCTGGCGAAATTTTTGCCCGCGCAGAAATGATTGTTAAAGTGAAAGAGCCACAAGCGGCAGAGATTGCCATGCTGCGCCCAGAGCAGTTGTTGTTTACCTATTTACACTTAGCGCCAGATGCGCAACAAACTGCGGGTTTGGTGGCGTCGGGAGCCACTTGCATTGCTTACGAAACCATTACTTCTGCCCAAGGCGGCTTGCCTTTGCTTGCGCCTATGTCTGAAGTGGCGGGTCGTATGTCCATTCAAGCTGGTGCCCATGTGCTAGAAAAAGCCCAAGGTGGCCGTGGTATGTTGCTAGGCGGTGTGCCGGGTGTTGCTCCGGCTAAGGTGGTTATCATCGGTGGTGGTGTAGTGGGGTCTAATGCAGCTCAAATGGCTTTAGGTGCCCGGGCACAAGTTACCGTGCTGGATCGCTCCATAGCGGCCCTCGCACGCCTTGATAAAGAGTTTAACGGCGCAGTACAAACCGTATATTCAACTCAAGAAAGCCTTGAGCAATACGTGTTGGATGCCGATCTAGTTATCGGTGGTGTGCTTATTCCTGGTGCCGCCGCACCTAAGCTGGTTACCGAAGCGATGGTGAAAGCCATGAAGCCAGGCTCGGTGTTGGTTGATGTTGCTATTGATCAAGGCGGGTGCTTTGCTACGTCTAAAGCCACCACTCATGAAGACCCAACCTATGTGGTTGACGATGTGGTGCATTACTGTGTGGCGAACATGCCAGGCGGCGTGGCCATGACATCTACCTATGCTCTCAACAATGCCACCTTGCCTTATATTCTTAAGTTGGCCAACTTGGGTTGGAAAAAAGCCCTGCAAGGGGATGAGCACTTTCTTGCCGGCCTTAACGTATATGCAGGCAAGGTGACCAATGAGCACGTTGCGGAGGCTTTAGGCTACGATTATTTGGCACCACAACTTGCCGTGCAGGACGCAGCACCTCAACTAGTGGCCTAGTGTCCCAGTTGGTGCCAAAATTAGCACCCAAGAAACAAAGCATAAGTAACAAAATATTTGTGTTTTTTAAACGTCTTCCATGTGAAGGCGTTTTTTTGTTAAAAAAAGACCTCCTATAAGGCATATAGCTTGACTATTCGCTGCTAAATACGGAAAATCCGGTTTCTGTTTTCGTCCATAATTGCAAGCCTTTTGGCATAGATCTATATTTGGCGTTAGCTGGAAAAGAATTTAGTACAACCGGCCTTGATGAGGCCCGTTCATTTAATAATTAATGAGGCATTTAAATGCAAGTTTCAGTTGAAGCGACTACAAGCATCGAACGACGCGTAACCGTTACCGTACCTGCTGATCAAATTGACAGCGCTGTGGACAAAAAAGTGAACGAAACGGCTAAGACTATCCGTATTGATGGCTTTCGTCCTGGTAAAGTGCCAACTAAAGTAGTTAAAAAGCGTTACGGCGCCAGCATTCGCCAAGACGTGTTGGGCGACGTAATCCAGTCTAGCTACGTTGAAGCCTTGCAACAGGAAAACATCAAGCCGGCTGGCATGCCCAACATCGAACCCAAAGAAGACACTGGCTCAGGTGAATTCAGCTACACAGCTGTGGTTGAAGTTTACCCAGAAATTGCTTTGGTAGACGCCGCTGGCGTAACCGTGGAGCGCTTGACTTCTAGTGTTGAGGACGCTGACGTTGATACCATGATTGATATGTTGTTAGGTCAGCAAACGCAGTGGAGCGAAGTAGATCGTGCCGCAGCAGATGGCGACCAAATCAATATCGATTTTGAAGGCTGCATGGATGGTGAAGCCTTTGATGGCGGCGCAGCTCAAGGTCACGACCTTGTACTTGGCTCTAACAGCATGATCCCAGGCTTTGAAGAAGGTATCTTGGGTATGAAAGCAGGCCAAGATAAGGACATTAGTGTTACTTTTCCTGCAGATTACAATGCCGCTGAGTTGGCAGGTAAGGAAGCAACCTTCACCATTAAAGCCAACACTGTAAACGAAGCTACTAAGCCGGAGCTTAACGAAGAGTTTTTCGCTCGTTTTAACCCTAAAGAAAAAGGTGAAGCTGGTTTTCGTGCAGAAATTCGCTCTAACATGAGCCGCGAACTGAACCAAGCACTTAAGTCTAAACTTAAGAATGGCTTGCTAAACGCTTACCTTGAACTGAATGAATTTGCCGTACCTTCTACCTTAGTTCAAGAAGAGTTGGGCCGTTTGAAGCAGCAAGCGTTGCAGCAATTTGGTGGTGGCAATCAAAATCTAGACTCAAGCATTTTGCCAGACGAAATGTTCCAAGACCAAGCCGACAAGCGCGTTAAAATTGGTTTATTGGCGGCTGAAATCATTCAACAGAATGAATTTAAGGCCGATGCAGACAAGGTTAAAGCCTTAGTTGAAGAAATGGCTCAGGGTTACCAAGATCCCCAAGAGTTCATTGATCACTACATGAACAACGATGAGCAACGCAGCCAGTTAGAAGGCGTTGTACTAGAAGATCAAGTGGTTGAGCATTTGTTGGCCGCAGCGACTGTTACAGACGTTGCTGTAGACTACAAAACAGCGCTAGAGCCAGAAGCTAAAGATGTTGCAGAAACCGACAAAGAAGGCTAATTTAATTAGTCTATAGTTCAAGCCTTTTAGGGCTTGAACAGAAGAGCGGTATGAGTTACTTTGAGGTAAATCATACCGTTTTTTTTGCTTTTAAGTTGAAAATTATAGCTTTATCTTGACTTGGCACTTGGCATTTGTGCAAGGCGTCACTATATAGAGCTAGTATTGATATTTTTGTATTGGAGTCACCGCGTCAATGAGTTTTTCTTTACCGCCCCACATGGGCCAATTGAACCCCACATCAAACCAAGAGCAAAGTGCTTTAGTACCTATGGTTGTTGAACAAACATCCCGTGGTGAACGCTCTTACGATATTTATTCTCGCTTACTTAAAGAGCGAGTCATTTTTCTTGTGGGTCAGGTCGAAGACCATATGGCCAACTTAGTAGTAGCTCAGCTGCTGTTTTTAGAGGCCGAAAATCCAGACAAAGACATTCATCTGTACATTAACTCGCCAGGTGGTTCGGTGACTGCAGGCATGTCTATCTATGACACTATGCAATTCATTAAGCCCGATGTTAGCACCATGTGCATAGGCCAGGCGGCTAGTATGGGCGCTTTGTTACTTACCGGTGGTGCTGCAGGAAAACGTTACTGTTTGCCGAACTCACGGATGATGATCCATCAGCCTTTAGGCGGTTATCAAGGTCAAGCGTCAGACATCGAGATCCATACCAAAGAAATATTGAATATACGTGATAAGCTTAATCGCATAATGGCGTTGCACACAGGCCAAGACTTAGCCACCATTGCGGCCGACACTGATCGTGACAATTTCATGGATGGTAAGGGCGCTGCAGCCTATGGCCTCATTGATACTGTGTTGGATAAACGTCCTGTATAGTGTAACCCAAGGCAAAAATTATGCGTTTGTTAATACGGGCGTTACAATAGATAAAAGACAAAGCTCAGCCATCAAAGGCAGGCTGAAAATATTGGTAATTATATGAGTAGCGACAAAGACGGATCCGATGAAAGTAGTAGCAAACTACTTTACTGCTCCTTTTGTGGTAAAAGCCAAAAGGATGTGCGCAAGCTAATTGCTGGCCCTTCTGTATTCATCTGTGATGAATGTGTAGACCTGTGTAATGACATTATTCGTGAAGAGATTTTGGATCAGGAAAAACCTGAAGCCAGCGATCAATTGCCCACACCGAAAGAAATTCGCGCGGCATTAGAAGAATATGTGATTGGCCAAGAACGTGCCAAAATGGTGTTAGCAGTTGCGGTATACAACCACTACAAACGTTTAAATTACAGCGGCGGTAAAGACGACGTTGAATTAGGAAAAAGCAACATACTATTGATTGGCCCGACGGGTAGCGGCAAGACCCTACTGGCAGAAACCCTAGCGCGCTTGCTCGATGTACCTTTCACCATTGCCGATGCAACCACACTGACCGAAGCCGGTTATGTGGGTGAGGATGTTGAAAATATCATTCAAAAGCTTTTGCAAAAGTGCGACTATGATGTTGATAAGGCGCAGCGCGGCATTGTTTATATTGATGAAATTGATAAGATTTCCCGTAAGTCTGACAATCCTTCAATTACCCGTGACGTATCGGGTGAGGGTGTGCAGCAAGCCTTACTTAAGTTAATAGAGGGTACCGTAGCGTCTGTACCGCCTCAAGGTGGCCGCAAGCATCCACAGCAAGAATTTTTGCAAGTGGACACAAGTAACATCCTGTTTATTTGCGGTGGTGCATTTGCTGGTTTAGAGCAGGTAATACGTGACCGTACAGAGAAAAGCAGCATTGGTTTTTCTGCCACAGTAGCGAGCAAAGATAACACTAAAAGCATAGGCCAATTGCTGCATTCAGTGGAAGCTGAAGATTTAGTCAAATTTGGCTTAATCCCAGAGTTCGTAGGCCGTTTACCTATGATTGCTACGCTTGAAGAATTAGACGAAACGGCGCTGGTGCAAATTCTAACGGAACCTAAGAATTCACTAACCAAGCAGTATCACAAACTGTTTGAAATGGAGAATGTTGAAATTGAATTCCGCGAAGAAGCCCTTAAAGCGGTGGCTCAAAAAGCCATGGAGCGTAAAACCGGTGCACGCGGTTTAAGATCTATTTTAGAGTCTGTATTACTGCCAACTATGTATGACCTACCAGACCAGGCCAATGTGGTTAAAGTGGTGGTTAATGAACAATGCATTAGCGGTGAAAGTGATCCGTTGGTGGTATTGGCTAACACTGAATTACCGCAAGCCGCCTCCCACGAATAGTTTGTGTAATGCACACTTAAAACCACCTGCGGGTGGTTTTTTTGTTTCATTTTAAGTAAGCACTTGTAATCTTGCCCTGTGTCCTCATTTAATTAGTTACCTGATACATTCGCTAGACATCGCGAAGTTAGCCAATAGGATTTTCTATGACTCAATCTTTTCCCCTTATACCGTTACGTGACGTAGTGGTTTATCCGCATATGGTGATCCCGCTATTTGTGGGTCGGCAAAATTCTATTGATGCCTTAGAGCACGCCTTGGCAGAAGAAAAGGCTATTGTCGTGGTAGCTCAAAAGAACGCCACGGTTGATGACCCCAAGATAGAAGATCTGTTTCAAGTTGGCACTTCAGCCCGCATTCTGCAATTGCTTAAACTGCCCGATGGTACGGTAAAGGTTTTAGTTGAAGGTGAGCACCGTGTTGCCATTGAACACGTGGACGACACTGCGGGTTTCTTTAGCGCCCAAGTTCACACCATAGACGATGCCGATTTGCCGGAAGGCGAGCGTAAAGCCTTAGCCTATACCCTGATGTCGCAATTTGAGCAATATGTAAAATTGAGCAAAAAAATTCCCCATGATGTGATGTCATCTATTGCCAATATCGATGACCCTAGTCGTTTAGTAGACACCATTGCGTCACAAATGAACCTCAAACTTGAGGAAAGGCAAAATTTGCTAGAAATGGCTGACTTAAGTCAGCGTTTAGAGCATTTGATGGGCCAAATGGAAGGTGAAATAGATTTAGTTAAAGTGGAAAAACGTATCCGTGGTCGCGTTAAAAAACAGATGGAAAAGAGTCAACGCGAGTATTACTTAAATGAGCAAATTAAGGCCATTCATAAGGAACTAGGGGACATTGATGAGGCAGCCCCTAACGACATGGAAGAGCTGCAAGCTAAGATTGACGCGGCTGGCATGCCAACTGAAGCTAAAGACAAGACCCAAGGAGAGCTCAGCAAACTGAAGATGATGCCACCAATGTCAGCCGAAGCGACAGTGGTGCGTAGTTATATTGACTGGATGGTCACAATTCCATGGAAGAAAAAGAGCCGTTTGAAGCAAGACTTGGCCAAAGCCTCAGCCGTGCTCGAAGAGGACCACTATGGGCTTACAGAAGTCAAAGAACGCATTTTAGAGTACTTGGCTGTGCAACAGCGGGTTAAAAAGGTGAAGGGCTCTATTTTATGCTTGGTTGGGCCTCCAGGTGTAGGTAAAACCTCCTTAGGCAAATCCATCGCCAGAGCTACTGGGCGTCAGTACGTGCGCATGGCGCTTGGTGGTGTTAGAGACGAAGCAGAAATTCGTGGCCATCGGCGCACTTATATTGGCTCTATGCCTGGCAAGATGGTGCAAAAAATGTCTAAGGTTGGTGTTGCTAATCCTCTGTTTTTGTTGGATGAAATTGATAAAATGGGCATGGACAGCCGGGGTGATCCAGCCTCTGCGTTATTGGAAGTACTTGATCCAGAACAAAACAATAGCTTTAACGATCACTATTTAGAGGTGGACTATGACCTCTCTAATGTCATGTTTGTATGCACGGCTAACTCAATGAATATTCCCGGCCCGTTATTGGATCGCATGGAAGTAATCCGTATCCCAGGCTACACCGAAGACGAAAAGTTAAGTATTGCCATGCGTTATTTGCTGCCTAAGCAGTTAGCCGCCAACGGATTATCACCGTCGGAGATGGACTTGACCGATGTCGCCATTACCGATTTGATCCGCTACTACAGCCGTGAGGCAGGAGTGCGTAATTTAGAACGAGAAATTGCCAAAATTTGTCGAAAAGTAGTAAAGCAACACTTGCTTGAAGGCAACAAAGCCATAGCTAGTGGCGCTCAAAAACGCGTCGATACTAATAATCTAGAAGACTATGCGGGGGTGCGCAAGTACAGTTATGGTCAGGCCGACACAACTGACAGGGTAGGCCAAGTTAATGGTTTGGCCTGGACTTCTGTAGGCGGTGATATCTTAACCATAGAATCCGCTGTAGTGCCCGGTAAGGGACGCTTAGTAAAGACTGGCTCATTGGGTGATGTGATGCAAGAATCTATTCAGGCGGCTCTTACGGTGGTTAGAGGTCGCTGTGCAGGGTTAGGGATCAAACCCGATTTCCATGAAAAGTGTGACATACATATTCACGTGCCAGAAGGGGCTACGCCCAAAGATGGCCCTAGCGCTGGGGTAGGCATGTGCACGGCTCTAGTTTCGGTGTTAACCGGTATTCCAGTAAAAGCCAACGTCGCCATGACGGGGGAAATCACCCTGCGTGGTCAAGTGTTACCTATTGGCGGCTTAAAAGAAAAGTTGTTAGCGGCACACCGAGGTGGAATCAAGATGGTAATCATTCCAGAAGAAAATGAAAGGGACTTAAAAGAGATTCCAGACAATATAATGGCCGATTTAACAATAAAACCAGTGAAATGGATAGACGAAGTACTCGATTTAGCATTACAATCCCCACCCACTCCAAATGATGCTAAAAAACATGACTTGGTGACGGAAAATGCTAATGAGGCAAGAATAAGTACTCATTAGCAATTTTTGAAGAAATTATCCAAAGCCATGCTTGACAAGGCTTTGGAGAAGTTGGTATAAATTGAACTTCGGTTTTGAAAGTCGAATAAATTGGACCAATAATAATAAAAGGCCTGCTGGAGCGGGTTTTCTACTACCTACATATATAATAGGGGATTAACGTGAATAAATCTGAACTGATTGAAGCCATTACAGCTGATGCTGATCTTTCAAAAGCTGCTGCTGGCCGCGCCTTAGACGCAGTCATCGGTGCCATAACTGGCTCGCTTAAGCATGGTGAATCTGTTTCATTAGTGGGCTTTGGTACCTTCGCTGTAAAAGCACGCGCTGCTCGTACAGGTCGTAACCCACAAACAGGTGCTGCAATTCAAATTGCTGCCGCCACAGTGCCTAGCTTCAAAGCTGGTAAAGCGCTTAAAGACGCGGTCAATCACTAAGACTAACTCTTGCACTATAGGGCCAGAGCAGTTAATGCTGTACTGGCTCTTTAGTTACCAAAAAACGCATTCTTTTGAATGCGTTTTTTGTTTGTAGAACAACCCAAAATAACCATTTTTGGTTATAGAAGCCACATAAGATGCTGCAAAACATACGAGACAACTCTAAAGGCATTATTGCTAAAATATTAGTGAGCTTAATTGCTTTTACCTTTGTTATTTGGGGCGCTGAAGCCCTATTTGATTTTTCTAGCGATGCCACCGCACCCGCTGAAGTCAATGGCGAAGAAATCACCATTCAAGAATTATTACAAACTGCGGAGCTTCAACGCCGCCAAATTCTTGCTAATAATCCCGACATTGATCCTGTCACCTTAGATCAGCAGGCCATACAGGCGGCTGCTTTACAACAGCTCATATCACAAAAAATCTTACTGCAATACACACAGTCCAATGACCTAGCTCTGTCTGACGCAAGTGTTGACCAAATGATTGTGCAGTCAAAAGATTTTCAAGTGGATGGCAAATTTGATCGTGAACTGTTTGAGTCTTTGTTACGTAACTTTGGCTTAACTCCTACTACCTATAGGCAACAGTTAAAGCGCGGCAACCTTATTGGGCAAGCCCAGCAAGCACTATCAAGCAGCGCTTTCACTTTGCCGTCGAGCGCAGATTTAATCGCACGTTTGGACGGCCAAACCCGTAGTATTGCAGTGCTCACCTTGCCGTTAGCGGTAGAGATGCTTAACGTCACTGTGGATGCCGATGAAATCGAGGCATATTACAGCGCCAACAAACAACAGTTTATGACGCCAGAACAAGTTAGTGTGAGTTATGTTGCGCTCGAAAAAAGTGGTTTTTACGATCAAATTGTAGTCACTGATGAAGATCTGAATAACGCTTATTTAGATGCCTTACAAGAAGCTAATGCTAGCTCAGAAGTTGAAACTTCTCATATATTGTTTGTGGTCAATGACACACAAACCCAAGCCCGGGCATTGGCAATGGCGCAGCTTGCTTATGCGCAATTAGAGCAAGGGGATGATTTTGCCGACGTTGCTCAAACGTATTCTCAAGATACTAGTACAGCGGAATCAGGAGGCTACATAGGCCTGCTCGCAAAAGGTGAATTTGGCGAAGCTTTCGACACCGCTTTATTTGAACTTAAACCAGGTGCTTACAGCGCCCCAGTGAGCACCGAATTTGGTGTGCAAATTGTTTATGCGCATGCAAAAAATAACGCCAATGAGCCAAGCTTTGAAGAGCAAAAAATGGCTTTAACCTTGGCGCTTAAACAAGCTGGTGCTGAAAGCCTATTTGTGGCCGCAAGCGAGCTCATGGCAGACATCGCCTTCTCGTCACCGGACTTATTAGAAGTGGCCGATAGCTTGGGTCTAGAAATACATAAAAGCAAGTTGTTTGGCCGCCAAGGTGGGGGGGGCATTGCCGACAACGAGCGTGTGCTTGGTGCAGCTTTTAGTGATGATGTATTGCAGCAGGGCAACAACTCCAATGTGCTCGAGCTGAGCTCAGATCAGTTACTTGTGTTACGCGTTAACCAACATAACCAACCGGCTGAGCAGCCATTGGAGTTAGTTAAAGTTGATATCATAAAGCAATTAATGGCACAAAAAGCCACCGCGGCACTTGATACTAAAGCAAAATCTTATATCGAACAATTGCAGCAAGATGACGACATAAAAGCCGTAGCTGAACTGGAGCAATTGAATTGGCAGCAATTTGATCAAGTGAGCCGAGGTTCAACCTTAGTGAATAGCTTATTGGTACAATCAGCTTTTCGTTTGCCACGCCCAGAATTTGCTGCTAGCTACGGTTTAGCGCCGAGTTATACAGGTGATGTTAGCATCATTCAATTGCAACAAGTTGAAAATGCCGACCCTGCCGATCAAACTGCAGAGCAACGTGCGGCGTTGTTAGCAGCTCTCACACGTTTGCAAGGTCAGGCTGATGTAGCTTTGCTTGAACAATCGTTGACGCAACAAGCTACGGTTAAAACTTTTTAACCTAACGCTTAGTTTCAAAGCAATAAAAAAGGCAGCTGAGGCTGCCTTTTTTATTGCCATTAACGGGCGTGGTTCTACATATCTTTGACCGCATATATTCCATCTACATTGCGGAAATAACCCTGGTAGTCCATGCCAAAACCATAAACAAAGCGGTCTTCTACGTCCAAGCCAATAAAGTCTGGGACATACTCAACCTTGCGATCATGGACTTTATTGAGTAGGGCCGCTGCATAAACCTTCTTAGCTCCAGCTTCTTCAAGATACTCACAAATAGCAGCTAAAGTGTGGCCTTCATCATAAATGTCGTCAACCACAAGTACGGTGCGTCCGGTAATATCCGAGCGCGGATGCGCTAGCCACGATAGGTTAGTGCCTACAGTTTTTTTACCGTACCGGGTAGCATGCAAATAATCGATTTCTAAAGGAAATTGAAGTTTTAATAGGAGTTGCGCCATGGGAATCATGCCGCCATTTAGAACACACATGACCAAAGGCATTTCCTTTGACATGGTGGCTGTAATCTCTGCCGCCATGGTTTCAATGCTTGCTGCAATGGCTTTACCGGTTACCAATAAATCGGCTTGTTCGTGAACCGAAACAGCTTCTTCGTATGTGATTGTCATAAATCTTGCCTTGCAAAAACAAGCTATTATAACTTAAAAAGAAGAATATTAGAAAATTGATTTAGACTAAAAGATGAGCAGTCATTGGGGGGGTAGATAAGGTAGAATAGGGTATTCATAACAGGTTCAAGTTAGGTTTCTTTATGAACACAGATATCAATCACATCTTAGTTAATGGTGCGCAAATCGCTTTCAATAAAATGAAACGGGCGCAATCCTTTAATGCACGCTTGTATTATTACGCCGAAATCGGCGTATATCTAGAAGTCTCCCTCTCCCATGGGGCGGGAATCACTCCCGAAAGCCATGACCAAATACAGGAAATTTATAAAGAGGCAACACACTTTCATATGGCTGCAAACAAGCGCTCTCGACTAGTTAGCTAGCAATGTCTCAATCGAGTGATTCTGTATTTGATATTGACGCTTATCTACAGCAATTACCTCTGCGGCCAGGCGTTTATCGCATGCTCGACGCCGGTGCCGAGGTGCTTTATGTAGGTAAAGCGGTTAACTTAAAAAATCGCGTTAGTAGTTATTTCCGCGGTAAAAGCCACAATACTAAGACCCAACTTATGGTGGCTAAAATAGCCGCTATTGAAGTCACCGTAACACACAGTGAAAGTGAAGCCTTGTTGCTGGAAAATACGCTAATCAAGCGTTTAATGCCACCCTATAACATCTCCTTGCGAGATGACAAATCTTATCCTTACATTTATATTTCGGATCAACATGATTTTCCTGCGATGCAGTATGTGCGAGGCGGGAGGAGCAGAAAAGGGCGTTTTTTTGGTCCCTATACGAGTGCTGGTGCGGTGCGGGAAAGCCTTAACTTGATGCAACGCATATTCCGCATACGCCAATGCGAAGATGCTTTTTTTGCCAATCGTAAACGCCCCTGCCTGCAGTTTCAAATTAATCGTTGTAGTGGGCCTTGTACCGGCGAAATCAGCCAACCAGATTACGCCGCCGACTTACGCCATGCCACTTTATATCTGGAGGGGAAAAACCAACAGCTGTTAGATGAAGTGAGCTCGCAAATGGCCACAGCCGCAGCACAACTTAAGTTTGAATCAGCGGCTCAACTGCGGGATCAACTTGGTTTTTTACGCCAAGTGCAAGAGCAGCAGCATGTGGTATCCAAACGCGGCAATCTAGATATTTTTGCCGCAGCCACTTCCAAAGCGGGCTTATGTATTCATCAACTGATGGTGCGCACTGGGCGTGTTATTGGCAGTAAGAATTTCTACCCTAAGCTGGGTTTGGAAGACGAAAGGGCAACCATACTAACAGCCTTTTTAGGGCAATATTATTTGTCTGGGCGGCCTCGAGACATTCCCGATGAAGTGATCGTCAGTGACCTTCAAGAAGATCAGCAAATGATTGCTTTGGCCATTGCCGATCAAGTAGATCACAGCTTTCGCATTATCAGTAATGTGCGGGGCCCACGCGCCCAATGGCTACGTTTAGCCCAAACCAATGCCGATCAAGCCTTGTTGAGCTATGTAGCCAATAAACAAACTCAAATCAGTCGCTTTAGCGCATTACAGGAAGCACTAGATCTGCCACAAATGCCTGAACGGCTTGAATGTTTTGACATTAGTCACACTAGCGGTGAGGCTACAGTCGCCTCATGTGTGGTGTTTGATCAAGGCGGTCCTAAAAAATCTGACTATCGCAGCTTTAATATCGAAGGCATCACTGCCGGTGATGATTATGCGGCAATGACACAAGCGATTACTCGACGCTATACTCGACTCAAGGAAAACCAAGGCGTCATGCCCGATGTCCTTATTGTGGATGGTGGTAAAGGTCAATTGACTCAAGCAACTCAGGTATTGTCAGAACTGCAGTTACAAGACTTGTTTGTTCTAGGTGTGGCCAAGGGCGAGACCCGAAAGGCCGGCTTTGAGCGTTTATTTAACGGTTGGACAGGGCAAGAAATTGTACTGCCGACGGATTCCTCCGCGTTGCATCTATTGCAACATATACGCGACGAGAGTCACCGCTTTGCAATTACAGGTCACCGAGCAAGGCGTAATAAAAAACGCACACAATCCAGTTTGCAGCAAATTGAAGGGGTTGGTCCTAAGCGCCGCCAAGCATTATTGCGCCACTTTGGAGGCATGCAAGATCTTGCCAAAGCCAGCGTCGATGAGCTGGCAAAAGTGAAAGGAATTAGCAATCAAATGGCTAACTTGATTTATCGTTCTTTACGGGGCGAAGAAGGATAGGCTAAAATGACGTTCCGATATAATTGTATGATTCCAAACCTTTGATTATGTTTAATATTCCCAATTTACTCACCCTGTTCCGGCTGGTGCTAATCCCGTTTATTTTAATTGCCTATTACTGGCCTTCTGAAGCTCGCTATTTATGGGCTGCAGGTTTATTTTTATTAGCATCTGCTACAGATTGGTTGGATGGTTTTTTAGCAAGAAAACTCAATCAAAGCACAGCCTTTGGGGCTTTTTTAGACCCTGTTGCAGATAAAATCACGGTAGCAGTTGCGCTAGTTGCATTGGTTGAGTCCTACGCTGCTTTATGGCTCACGTTACCGGCGATGATAATTATTGGCCGAGAAATTGTAATTTCTGCATTACGAGAATGGATGGCAGAAACAGGCAAGAGTGCTCACGTGGCCGTATCCTATATAGGCAAGGTGAAAACCACCTTGCAAATGGGTTCCATCGTATTATTGCTGGCTACACCCCCAGGCACCCTTATTTCGACCTTTGGCTTAATCATGTTATACATCGCCGCTGTGCTCACCTTGTGGTCAATGATGTTGTATCTGTCTGCAGCTTGGGGGCAGCTAAAAAAAGGAATGAGTAGTTAATGTTAAATACTAAACCCATAACAGTCATGTTAGTAGATGACCATGAAATCGTTCGCGTCGGCTTTAAAAGGCTATTAGAAACAACCGAAGACATTACGGTCATCGCAGAAGCAAGCAGTGGGGAAAAAGCCTACTGTATGATTGAAAAACTGAAGCCAGATGTCATTATTATGGACATCGCTATGCCTGGCATAGGCGGCTTAGAAGCGATTAAACGCATTTTAAAGCGCAACGAAAATGCCAAAATTATTGTCCTAACGGTATATGAAACGGAGCCTTTCCCAACCAGGATATTAGAAGCAGGCGCAAGAGCATACCTAAGCAAACGTTGTGCGCCCCAAGAGCTGATTCAAGCCGTGCGTAAAATTCACAAAGGCGGAACCTTCATTACGGCCCGAGTGATAAAGGAAATGAGAAAAACTCCGGGCTCTAAAAATACGGCTCTAAGCTGTCTAACAGCACGAGAGTTTCAAGTGTTTTCCATGCTAGCAAATGGCCAGACACCTATGGAAATTGGTGACAACATGAGTTTAAACCATAAAACCATTCATAGTCACCGGGCTAACATTATGAAAAAACTCAAGCTAGAAACCACTGCCTGCATTGTTCATTTTGCCATCTTACAGGGCATTGTAGAGGCCTAGATTAGGTTGCTAAGTTGGCGAGACTGCCTTGCTTGCTTTGCCAGGTATACGACTTACCGCAATGCCTAGCAGTATGGCGAGTAGGGCGACCATGTCATGCCAAACCACCATTTCCCCTAACACAAAGGCCCCAGAAAAATAGGCTACCACAGGAATAAGGTAGTTAATGTTTGATAAAAAAGTCGGCCCAGCCCGGCGCACAAGTACAAAAAACACAATAGCGGCCACCCCTGTAGGGAAAACACCCAGCCAAACAATCGTTACCAGAGCAAGACTGGAAACCTCACTCCATTCGATATCAAGCACCGAAGGCCAGATTAAAAAGGCGGTTAGGGCCGCACAAAGAGTAACCCCCGCACTTATTACTGCAGAGCTATAAGACGGCAAGCGGCGCGCTATGATGGTGTTGGTGGCGTAGAGCACCGCCGCCAATAAGACCAATAAACAACCAATAAGGCTGTTTTGTGATCCGAGTATAGTCGGCCCTAAAATCAGAATAATGCCACTAATGCCGAATACAAAGCCCAACAATTTATTACGGTTGAGGTTTTCTCCGGTGATAAAAAAATGTGCCAATATAAGCGTCATCAAAGGCATGATGGCCATTAGCAAGCCCGCCATACCAGATGTGACTAGTAGTTGGCCTTTGGCAATAAGCCAAAAGGGCAGCACATTGCCTATTAAACCCAAAATTATAAAATGTATCCAGGATACAGGGCTAGAGGGCAATCTTTTGCCCCGAGCTAACAAAAAAACAAGCAGCACTAATGCGCCAATGCCTAGGCGTAGCACCACGATTTGTTCTGGCGTGAAGGCGCGTAAGCTAACGTTGATGCCGATAAAAGAAGTGCCCCAAAGCGCTACTAGGGTGAAAAGTAACAACCAATTAATCTTTTGTTCACGGTGCATCGAATACAGTCCTTTGATGGTTTTATAGCCAGTATCAGTAACAGACGGCCAACGGCGAATATTACAATAAAAATCCAACTAATTACATGCCACATAGTCTACGTCTTAGCACTACTTAACATAATATACATTATGCGAAGTTGAATATAGGCGGAATATGGCTATCGGTTAGTTACGTGGGTATACTTGCAATCAGAATAAACCGACTCGCGTTAAGGGCTGCCGTGCCACAAGCCAAATTTGATTACACCACATGCCCTGTCCATGAACGCCTTAAACAGGCGCGTATGGCGCGTAATATCTCCCAGCGCAGCTTGGGTATTGCTGCAGGCATAGATGCAGCGTCTGCCAGTGCTCGAATGAATCAATATGAACGTGGAAAGCATGTGCCCGATTACGATACCTTGAACCAGTTAGCTCAAGTGCTTAATGTGCCAGTGCCATTTTTTTATGCCAACGATGAAGATGCCGCATTTATGTTAAATATGGCGGCCTTATCTGAAGCTCAACAAACTCTGGTTAAAGCCTTGGTGCAAAGGATTAATTTCTAACTAAATTTAGCCCTGCGCCGCTCTTTGGCATCCATGCCCCCGCGGCATACCGTACATCCTGTACATAAAAAAACCAGCCGCATGTGAACATGGACTGGTTTTTAAAATAGCTGAAGATGTTAGCTTAGCTGGCGTTTGCCGCTGCTGCATCTGCTGCCATAAATTTACGCACTTGCTTAGCGCCTAGAATAGGCAAAACGATGCAGCTAAGCACTACTGCTAGTGATGCGCCCAGGGTAATCATTGTGTAAGTGTCAAACATAGTGACCTCCAATAAGTAAGATTAATTGGCGGCGATTATACGTTGAAATGAGGCGTTTAAATAGCCAAATAGCGACACAAATAACCACTATTTGGAGGCTTTATCTGGCTGTTAATAAAAGCATTTTAAGTGGAGTTAGTTGACGCTAAATCGATGGATATATTGACCATTTGAGCGCGTAAAGAGCGCATCGATACCGACGTGTTTTACTGGGGTAAAATCTTTGGCAGCACATAGGTTTTGCTGCGAAACGTAGGACTCATGGTCACTGCCATCGGTGAGTATGTGATAGAAAGGTTGGTGCTTATCAATAGGTGGCTGGCCTAGGCTCGCCATGGCTTTGCAAGCCTCCTGGTACCAGATTTCATCTAGCGCATACTCAAAGTCTATGTCAAAAACAACGCCTCGAAAGCCATAGTGCTTATGTTGCACTACCTGACCAATATTAAACTGAGCGTGAGATATTTGCATCGGATGTACGGCTGACCTGTGAACTATTTGGGCCCGATTATACTCTGTTTATGGTGGCCCAACAAAGCCCATATTAATATCTATTTGGGCTACCACGCTCCTGGCCTTGAAAAAAACAATTTACAGCCCCATTAATTCATTTAAGTTATTGTAAATACTGATTTTTACGTATTATTGCGTAAATTCCCTAGCATCTCCGGCCAGTTAGCTTACAATAATCGTTATTGTTAAAACGAGGATATAACTCATGCAAGACCAAATTCAGATTACTGCAAGTTCTAGAGAATCTGCGCTAGCAACTAATAAGGTATTGCGTAATACCTACGCCCTACTCTCAATGACGCTGCTCTTTAGTGCCATCACAGCTTACATCGCCATTGCCTCTAATGCCGCGCCTGTTAGCTTTATTTTGCAGATCGTGGTTTTATTCGGTACCTTGTTTGCGCTGCATAAATTTCAGAACTCTATCTGGTCCATCCCACTAGTGTTCTTCTTTACTGGCTTTCTTGGCTACTCTGCCGGTCCTATTGTCAATTTCTACCTAAGCATGGCCAATGGTGGCGAGATTGTAACCACCGCACTATCAATGACTGGCATTACCTTTTTAGGTCTGTCTGCATATGCAGTGTCGAGCCGTAAAGACTTTAGTTTCTTAGGCGGTTTTTTGATGATCGGCCTAATTTTGGTGATCGTATCATCAATTGCTAACATCTTCTTCGCTATACCAGCCTTATCGCTAGCCATTAGTGGTGTGGGCGTGTTGGTCTTCTCTGGTTTCATCTTATATGACACTGGCCGCATGGTGAACGGCGGCGAAACCAATTACGTGATGATGACTGTGAGTCTATATCTTAATATTTATAACTTGTTCATGATGTTACTGCACCTTACTGGTGCGCTAAGTGGCGATGATTAATCGCCCCCTAGTTTGTAACTAGACTAAGGAGCCCCGCCACTTGGCGGGGTTTTTGTATATGCCTAATACTGCACACCCCCTATCCTACTGTATCCTTGTGCGTTGCGCCCCCAGTCAGCAAAGCCAAGCACTGTCTGCACTGCATTTTACCCAAGCCTTGTTGGCTCAAGGCCATAAAGTGTTACGGGTGTTCTTTTATCAACAAGCTGTACTCACAGGGTCTAGCTTAAGGGTTATGCCGCAAGACGAAAGCAATTTAACCTCCCAATGGCAACAGCTGGCACAACAGCATCAAATTGAATTGGGTGTTTGTATTGCCGCGGCACTGCAAACCGGTATTGTTAACCAGCAAGAATCACAACGTTATGAGTTGCCCGGCACAAGCCTTGCTGAAGGCTTTGAATTAGTGGGTCTAGGGCAGTTAGCTGCAGCCAGTGCACAGTGTGATCGCCTAGTGAGTTTTGGAGCTGGCTCATGACTTGTTTAATCTGCTTAAGTCAGTCACCATACGCCTCTCAGTCTGCTAAGGAATCCTTAGATTTAGCCTTGGTGATGGCTGCCTTCGAGCAAAATCCAGGGCTGTTATTCATTGATGAAGGGGTTTTGCAGTTGCTGCCCAAGGCAGCACAGCCTTCGCCCCACAAACACATTGGTAAAGTCATAAGCGCCTTAGAGATGTATGATATAAGTCAGCTCTGGGTGGAACAAGAGTCGTTACAGGCCTTTGGGCTAGTAACAGAGCAGTTAAGCCAGCCAGTAAAGCTGATATCACGGCACCAGATTGCTGAGCTTTGGGCTAAGTACGACCAACATTTGGTATTTTAATTATGGCCATCTTGCACCTAGTAGGTTCTCACCTCAGTTCAGAAGCCATTGAGAAACTGGCTCAGCGCAGCCATGTTGATGATGCATTTGTATTTATGGACGATGGTGTCTATGTTTGCCTAACCTTGCCCCACCCTAGCCTAGGCGGTCGAGAACTATACCTAATGGCCGAGCATGCAGAGCAACGAGGCTTAATCGACATCACAAAGGCAGCTGTAACCAACATTGATATGTTGGACTTGGTTAACTTAACAGCACGATATGCATCGTCAATGAGTTGGTGAAATGCAGTTAGAAACCGATAAAGATGGCTATTTAAAGCACTTAAATGATTGGAACCCAGAGGTGGCTCAATGGCTTGCAATGCAGGTTCGCATAGAGCTTACCACGGAGCATTGGGACGTTATTCATGCCCTGAGAAGATTCTACGCAGATACAGGGGTCTCACCCGCTATGCGTATTCTCGTTAAAATTGTAAAACAACAAGTCAGTATAGATAAAGGCAACAGCATTCACTTACTCACTTTGTTTCCCGATAGTCCTGCAAAATTGGCGGCCAAAATTGCAGGTTTACCGCGTCCAACAAACTGCCTATAAGTCTACAGGCGCAGGTTAGTGCGCCGTTAGCTTTTCTAGGCCACCCATATAAGGCACCAAAACCTCAGGCACAACAACACTACCGTCTTCTTGCTGGTAGTTCTCTAGTATAGCCAATAAGGTGCGACCTATAGCTAAACCAGAGCCATTGAGGGTGTGTAATAGCTCAGGCTTGCCTGTTTCAGGGTTGCGCCAGCGGGCTTGCATGCGGCGCGCCTGAAAGTCACCCATGTTAGAGCAAGATGAGATTTCACGGTACTTGTCTTGGCCCGGCAACCAAACTTCCAAATCGTAGGTTTTAACCGCTGAAAAGCCTAAATCGCCACCGCATAAAATGACTTTGCGATAAGCCAAGCCTAAACTACGCAGTATGGCTTCTGCATGGCCTGTGAGCTCCTCTAGTGCCGCAGTAGACTCGCTAGGCTTAACCATTTGCACCATTTCAACTTTTTCAAACTGATGCTGGCGCACTAAACCGCGAGTATCACGGCCATGGCTGCCGGCTTCACTGCGAAAGCAAGGCGTATGGCTAGTAAAGCGCAGGGGCAACTTGTCGGCGTTAATGATTTGGTCGCGCACTAGGTTGGTTACGGGCACTTCTGCCGTGGGGATGAGATATAAATCGCGCTCACCTGGCACTTTAAACAAATCTTCTTCGAATTTAGGTAATTGGCCAGTGCCACGCAAAGACTCGGCGTTCACCAAGTAAGGTACGTACACTTCTTCGTAGCCATGGTCGTTGATGTGGGTGTTTAACATAAACTGGATTAAGGCACGGTGCAGGCGGGCGAGTTCGCCAGTTAGCACCATGAAGCGGGCGCCAGTGATTTTAATTGCCGCTGCAAAGTCTAAACCCCCTAGCCCCTCGCCTAGGTCAACATGATCTTTTACCGTAAAGTTGAATTTTGGCTGTTCGCCCCATACTAAAACTTCTTGGTTGTCTTCTTCATCGGCGCCTTCAGGCACACTGTCATGGGGGATATTGGGTATGTCCATGAGCATGGTGTTGAGCTGATCTTGCACTAGCTTAAGCTGGTTCTTTTTAGCATCTAACTGGCCGCCAAAGGCGCTAACTTCAGCCATGATGCTAGTAGTGTCTTCGCCTTGGGATTTAAGCTTGCCAATTTGCTTTGACTTGGAATTGCGTTGGCTTTGTAACTCTTCGGTGTCAATTTGTAATTGTTTGCGCGACTCTTCAATAGCGTTAAGGCCACTAACATCGAGCACAAAGCCCTTTTTAACTAACTTATCGGCCACTTCTTGTGGTGTATTACGAACCAGTTTTTGGTCTAACATGGAATGTTTGTTCCTAAATAATTAACTCAGAGCCAGCGGCCAAGACTCATGCCCATATAGACACCGACTAGGCCAAACAGAATGTTGGCAAATATATTGCTCAGGGCCATGAGCCAATAACCCTGTTCTATTAGCCGTAAACTATCAAATGAAAAAGTAGAAAAAGTAGTGAAGGCACCTAATAATCCGACCATAAGAAATGGACGCCAAGCCTCGGGCAACATGCCCCGCTCGGTAATAAGCACATAGAGGAGGCCTAAGCACAAAGAGCCTATTGTATTGGTTAAAAAAATCGCTAATGGGAAGCGTCCCACATAAAGTGAATGCACCCATTGCTGTAGCCCAAAACGCCCCAGTGCGCCTAAAGCACCACCACAGGCAATCGCCAGTAACTGCCCCACTTGATGATTCTCCTTAGCCCTGTATTTGGGGCACATTATAGCTTACAAAAATGGTTATTTATAACGCTGTTGGCTACTATTTTGGTTAAGTTGTGCCAGTTTTTCCAACTTTTCGCCGATCTTACCTTCTAGGCCACGGTCAGAGGGGTGATAGAGCACATGGTGGGCCAAGGCTTCGGGCAAGTAGCTTTCGCCGGCCGCAAAGGCCATGGGTTCCGCATGAGCATAGCGGTAATCTTCACCGTGGCCCATAGACTTAGCTAGGCTCGTTGGGGCATTGCGCAAGTGATCGGGCACATCATAACCGGGCTCGTTTCTTGCGAGCTCCATAGCCGCCTTAAAGGCTGTGTCTACGGCATTGCTCTTGGCGGCGCAGGCACAATACACCGCCGCGTGGGCAATGGCACGGTTGCCTTCGGCTGGCCCTACCCGCTCAAATACCTGCCACGCATTTACCGAGACCTGCAATGCTCTTGGATCTGCATTACCTATGTCTTCAGAGGCAATGGCCAACAACCGTCTAGCTATGTACAAGGGATCACAACCCGCATCAATCATGCGCGCCAACCAATATAAAGCACCACTAGGATCAGAGCCACGCACAGACTTATGGAAGGCCGAGATTTGGTCATAAAAAATGTCGCCACCTTTATCAAACCTCTTGGGGCTAGTTTGCAGCACCTGTTCTAGCACAGAATTATCGATCACTTGTCCGCTGTCCGTGAGTTCGGCAAGGTCGCTAGCAATTTCGAGCAGATTCAACAATCTGCGTGCATCACCATCGGCGGCCTGCAACAGCAATTTTCGTTGCGGCGCTTGAATGCTAATCTTGAGCTTGCCTAAGCCCCTATCTTCGTCCTCTAAGGCCTGACTTAGCAATTGATTGAGTTCATCCTCAGTAAGGGACTTTAAGATATATACCCGAGAACGGGACATAAGTGCATTGTTGAGCTCAAAGGCAGGATTTTCTGTGGTTGCACCTACAAAAATAAAGGTACCATCTTCAATATAAGGCAAAAAGGCATCTTGCTGGGATTTATTGAAACGGTGAACCTCGTCAACAAAGAGTACGCTGTCCCGGTCATACTGAGCACGTACCTGCCTAGCTTCATCAACGGCTGCACGAATGTCTTTAACGCCAGACATGACTGCAGACATCGTCATAAAGTGCGCATCGCTAACTTGGCTCATAAGGCGTGCAAGAGTGGTTTTACCTACCCCTGGAGGGCCCCATAAAATCATACTGTGTAACAAGCCCTGTTGCAGCGCTCTGCCAAGGCTTTTACCTTCACCTAATAGGTGTGATTGACCAGCGTATTGCTGCAACGTTTGTGGGCGCATACGGTCGGCTAATGGTTGATAGCCTTTGCTTTGCTGGCTAAATAGATCGTTATTCAAAGTTGCCCCATTACCACAACGTCTACGTTTTCAGGCACTTTAAATTCAAATATGCTGGCGTCTATTGGCGGGTTAATAACCACATTACTAAAGGTCAAACTGGTTTTCTGATGCATGGCATCTTCTATTTGCATTTCCCATAACTTGTTGTTTTTAAAGTTGATACGCAAGCTTTGGTATAGGCTCTCTGGATCTTTAGGGGTAAGGCGATAAAACACTAAATCTTGGTCGCCGCGCTGCATAACCACGTTAAATTCCGCGCCTATGTCGTTGCTATTACCACTGAGTAGTAGTGCAGGTGTACTGGTCGTTTGGAGGTCCAGCTTTTGCACAGTGACTTGTTCTAAGTCCTCGTCATAAATCCATAGCTGGTCACCATTGCTAACCAATAACTGGGCAAATGGATCTTCGGTCTGCCACCAAAACTGATTAGGTGGCGCCAAAATCATATGCCCACGAGTCTCTTGCAAGCGACTGCCACTGGCATCAAGCAAATACTGTACGAAATCGGCTTCGATGTTGTTGCCCTGCCCCAATTGTTGAGTTAGCGCTTGGGCAGCAGTTTGGGCAAAACTAAACATAGACACACTCAGCCCAAGCAGCCCAACTAGCAGTGGCATAAAACGCATATTAATCCTCAATTCTGGGTTTAGTCTTTTGGCGGCGGTGGCGCTAATACTTCGCGACTACCATTATGGGCCGGCGAGGAAATAACCCCAGCGGCTTCCATGGCTTCAATCATGCGTGCAGCGCGGTTATAGCCAATCTTAAACTTTCGTTGTACAGACGAGATGGACGCCCGTCGCGTTTCCGTAATGAAAGCCACGGCCTCATCGTAGAGATGGTCTTGATCTTCATCATAGGCGCCTTCGGCCGAGGCCATGCCAAAGTTGGCTTCTTGGTCATAGTTGCCTTCGACAATAGCCTCAATAAAATCGGGTGCGCCACGTTTCTTCCACGCGGCAACGACGCGATGCACTTCGTCATCACTAACAAATGCACCATGCACACGCTCCGGCATACTGGTACCAGGAGGCAAATACAACATATCGCCGTTGCCTAATAGGCTTTCGGCGCCACCTTGATCAAGGATAGTACGGGAGTCAATTTTCGAACTCACTTGAAAGGCAATACGTGAAGGCACGTTAGCCTTAATAAGCCCAGTAATCACATCCACAGAAGGTCTTTGAGTGGCAAGGATAAGGTGTATGCCAGCCGCTCGGGCCTTTTGGGCGATACGAGCAATTAACTCTTCAACTTTTTTACCCACCACCATAATCATGTCGGCAAATTCATCAACCACTACAACAATGTAAGGTAAGCTGGTCAAATAGGGCCGGTCGTCGTTAGTTTCACCGGCCAACTCATTAAAGGTCCAAGTGGGGTCTAATATCGGCTCCCCTGCACTAATTTTGGCATTAAAACCATCCAAGTTCCTTACCCCTTGAGAGGCCATAATGCGATAGCGGCGCTCCATTTCTGCAACACACCAGCGTAAACCGCCAGCGGCTTCTTTCATGTCGGTTATAACCGGCGCCAGCAAATGTGGGATGCCATCATAAACCGACAGTTCGAGCATTTTTGGATCAACCAAAAGCATGCGCACTTGATCGGGCCCAGACTTTAGCAAGATACTCATAATCATGGCGTTAACGCCTACTGATTTACCCGAACCAGTAGTGCCTGCCACCAGTAAATGGGGCATTTTAGCAAGATTCACAGCTACGGGTTTGCCGGCGATATCATTGCCTAGGCAAAGCGTAAGCGGGCTCGATGAGTTAAGGTAAGTCTTACTGCCAATAACCTCGCTAAGGCGCACCATTTCCCGATGTTGGTTGGGAATTTCGATGCCAATGACCGACTTCCCAGCAATCACCTCCACTACCCGCACGCTCATCACCGCCATGGAGCGCGCCAAGTCTTTAGACAGATTACTAATTTTACTAACCTTGGTACCTGGCGCCAGCTGAATTTCAATGCGGGTGATAACCGGGCCTGGGTTCACTTCAACAACTTCGGCCACCACGCCAAAATCCAGCAATTTGGCTTCTAACAGCTGGCTTAGGTTGGTCAGTTCTTCGGTAGTAACGGTTGGGTTGAGGCTACCACTGGGAGGATCTAATAGAGTAATAGAGGGTAAACCTTTGGGTTTAACCGTTTTATCACCGAGCTGCGTTTCAGACAAGCCCGTATCTTGCTTATGGGTTTCCGATAAAGGCACAATTTTTACTTCTCTCACTGCCGTAACAGATGGTGTGGCACTCGCAGGCGCAACCTTCTCAACTGCTGGCTTAGCCATTGCTGAGCTTGGTTCCTGCATTGCACTGGGTGCTGGCTTAGTCGGCGTTGCTTTGGCTTGTGAGGCTCGTGAGGCTGGGGAGTCCGACAAAGCAGCGACAACGTCGTCGTGGCTAAAGTCGCTCTGACGGCTTGATAAACCAAACTCACCCGCTGGGCTAGGTATGGGCGTAGATACAGTTGCTTGGGCTAATGGAGCCACTGCCGAGTGGTTAACCCTGCGGGGCCATAAATTTTTCAGCCCTTGCCAAACTTGGCCACAGCGATGGTTAAATCGGCTCAGCATGGTTCTATACCAACCTGGCTGAGCTTGGGGCCGGTAAGCTGAGGTGGTATCTAATTTTTGGACTGGCTTGGCAACCACCGTTTCATGGCTAAATAAGCTTTGTTTTAGATGCTGATACCAATAGATGCAGTGTCGACCCAAGGTTTCGGTGATAGCTGACCAACGTAATTGCCAAAACTGACTGACCGCTAAAATTAAAGTGGTAAATACCAGTATATTAGTGCCAGTCATACCTAAGGCTTTGTGCAGTGACAAAGCCAAACTCAAGCCCAATAATCCGCCACTGCCTTGGGGATACATGAGACCCTGATTGCTAATATGAATTGCCGAAAATACACTGATGGCAACGATCATGGCGACCAAGGTGATCGACTTAAGCCACCTATTTGAGTGGGCAGATGTCCGTACGTTGCCAATGAAGCGCCTAACTTCGTATTGGATAACAATAATAGGCAGCAAAAAAGCCACTAATCCAATAGTCCAAAAGCACAAATCGGCAAGAATAGCGCCAAAAGCACCGCCGGCATTTCGAGTTAGAGACACATCAAAAGCTTGAGTGTAGTTCGGGTCTCTTGCATCAAAGCTGACTAATACCACTAAAAGATACAGGCTAAATGCGAGCATAGCCACATGATAGCCGCGCCAACTCAAGCGTTTAAGCCAAGTAGACTGTGTTTGCTGTGAAGATCTAGAAGATGTTGATGGGTGTTTTGCGGCCACTAATAATATCCTATGTTGATTGCGGCTAGTTGCCAGTCCATGGGCTAAAACAAGCAGACATCACTATGATACTCAATCCTGATAGTCGAACCAAGTCCCAAACGAAGCTAGTGATTATATTCTCTACTTGGCAGCGTAATTAATATCAATTATCGCATTTTTAATAGGCAAATGGAGTAATATACTAAGCATCACTTTAAATACAGCCTGCTGCTTAATAGTCCATGCCCTTATACCAACTTGATGCGAGCGATGTTTGGTTTCCACCAATTACGGAAGCGTTAACCGATCCACCGGGGTTGTTAGCGATAGGCGGCGATCTATGTGTACCGCGCTTATTACACGCTTATCAGCTGGGTATTTTTCCTTGGTTTACAGAACATGAGCCCATACTCTGGTGGGCTCCTAGCCCACGTATGGTAGTTAAACCCGATCAAATTCATGTCTCTAAGAGCATGTGCAAGTTCGCACGTACCACAGACTACCGCATTACCTTTGACCACGCCTTTGAGCGTGTAGTTGAGGCCTGTGGTTCAAGTCTTCGGGCCGGCCAAACCAAGTCTGAAAGTTGGATTACCCCAGACATGAAGCAGGCTTACACTAACTTGTTTCGCGCCGGTCATGCCCACAGTGTGGAGGTTTGGCAAGGCAGCACCTTAGTTGGCGGCCTCTATGGGATTGCTTTGGGGAGGATGTTTTTTGGTGAGTCCATGTTTAGCCGAGCCGACAATGCGTCTAAAATAGCTTTCATACGGCTTGGTAAACAACTGCAAAGTTGGGGTTTTGAATTAATTGATTGTCAAATACACACGCCTCATTTGGCTAGCCTTGGCGCCCACGAAATAGACATGCCAAGCTTCCAAGCTTATTTAGAGCAAAATTCACACTATGGTATAGATAGTGGCTGGCAACTGGTAGTGGAGTAAATAGCTTATGTCTTCGTCCATCGACATCAATAGTCTGGTGTTTTACCCAACCCCAGAGCACCCGTGTAGTTATTTGCCTGGGCGCCAAGCGCGGTCTATATTTTTGAGCCCAGACCAAGCCTTAGATGAAGCCACTTATATGCAGCTTACCAATATGGGTTTCCGCCGCAGCGGTGAACACATTTACCGTCCATGGTGTGATACCTGTAGCGAATGTAAATCGGTGCGCATTTGTTTGACTGATTTTCGCCTAAGTAAAAATCAAAAACGCCTGCTTAACCGTAACCAAGATCTCAAAGTTACTTTTGAACAGCCTCAATTAACCGATGAGTACTACCAACTTTACCAAGAATACATCAACTGCCGCCACGCCGATGGCGACATGTACCCTCCTTCAAGGGAGCAGTTTGAAAGTTTTTTGTGCAGTTCGAATACAGCCAACAACACCCACTTTGTCTGCTTTAGATCCGCAGACAAGCTTCTGGCGGTTGCTGTGGTGGATTTGTTGGCGCAAGGCGTATCGGCCATATACACTTTTTTTGATCCCGCCTATGAGCTCAGAAGCTTGGGGCGATTAGCCATCTTATGGCAAATAACTTGGGCCAAGAAACAATCATTGGGCTATGTCTACTTGGGTTATTGGATTAAAAACTGTCAAAAAATGTCATATAAAGCAGATTATCATCCATTGGAAGTGTTTGAGGATTTGCTATGGCAACCATTGCAGCGTTAACGGCTTGTAATTTATATCATTAGGCTCGCTTTCTGGGTGGCTTTCTGGCACACTGTCGCGCACTGCAGCACCACCAAATTTAGCAATAAACCTTGAGGCTTTAATGGCAAAAGAAGACCAAATTGAAATGGAAGGTACCATTATTGATACCTTACCTAACACCATGTTCCGCGTAGAGCTAGAAAATGGCCACGTGGTTATTGCTCATATTTCTGGCAAAATGCGTAAGCACTATATTCGTATTTTGACTGGCGACAAGGTTAAAGTAGAGCTAACGCCTTACGATTTAACCAAAGGTCGTATCACCTACCGCGCTCGTTAACCGGCGCGCAAGTAGGTAATGCCGTTTTGGCATTCATAACCTCCTAGTATGGTGTATCTATGCTAGATAAAAAAAGAGCACCTTAGGTGCTCTTTTTTGTTTTATGCTGGATCAAGTAGCTTAATCGATCGCTTGCTAGGCTTACTGGTTAAGGTGATCTTACCATCCTTGAGATCTACCATTAACTTACCGCCTGCCGCGGCCAAATCTCCAAACAAAAGCAGTTCTGCCATGGGCTTTTTCAATTCTTGTTGAATTAATCGCGCCATGGGGCGAGCTCCCATTTCTTCATCGTAGCCTTTTTCACCCAACCAAGCTCGCACTGCTTCGCTCACCTGTAGATGCACCTGCTTGTCTTCCAGTTGAACTTGCAGTTCCACCAGAAACTTGTCCACCACACCTAGGATCACATCTTTAGACAAAGCACTAAACTGAATAATGTCGTCTAAACGATTCCTAAATTCCGGATTAAACAAGCGCTTAATGGCGCCCATACCATCGGAGCTGTGATCTTGTTTGGTAAAGCCAATTGAACTACGGCTCATTTGTTCAGCACCAGCATTGGTGGTCATCACCAAAATAACGTTACGGAAGTCGGTTTTGCGGCCGTTATTATCGGTTAAAGTGCCGTTATCCATAACTTGTAAGAGAATGTTAAACACCTCTGGATGCGCTTTTTCGATTTCATCCAACAGCAGTACACAATGTGGGTTCTGTGTTACTTGTTCAGTAAGCAAACCACCTTGATCAAAGCCAACATAACCTGGGGGAGCACCAATTAAACGAGATACTGTGTGCCGCTCCATGTATTCAGACATATCAAAACGAATCAACTCAATACCCATAATACGGGCTAACTGTTGAGTCACTTCTGTTTTGCCGACCCCTGTTGGCCCAGAAAACAAAAAATTCCCCACCGGTTTATGGGGAGCGTTAAGGCCTGCACGCGCCAATTTAATGGCATTGGCTAAGGTTTCAATGGCCGTATCCTGGCCAAACACCACCCGCTTTAGGTTCTGTTCTAGGGAGTGTAATTGATCACGATCTGTAGAAGACACGCTTTTAGGTGGAATACGGGCAATTTTTGCGACCACGGCTTCAATTTCTGCCACGTCGATGGGTGATTTGCGTTCATTTTCTGCAAACAATTGCTGAAACGCTCCAGCCTCATCTATCACATCAATGGCCTTATCTGGCATTTTCTTATCAGTGATGTAGCGATCTGCCAACTCAGCCGCTGCATTAATGGCTGCAGAAGTATATTCCAATTGATGGTGTTCTTCGTAGCGAGAAATCAAGCCTCGTAAAATGGCCTGGGTGTCTGCCACATTGGGTTCTTCGATATCAATTTTTTGAAAACGACGAGCCAAAGCATGATCTTTTTCAAAAATACCTCGGAATTCGGTAAAGGTGGTTGAGCCAATGCAGCGTAGCTTGCCTGAGCTGAGCATAGGCTTAAGCAGGTTTGACGCATCCATAGAGCCACCAGAAGCGGCACCAGCACCTATAATAGTATGAATCTCATCAATAAATAACACCGCCCCAGGCGTCTTTTGGATATCGGCTAGCAGGCCCTTAAGGCGCTTTTCAAAATCGCCGCGGTATTTTGTACCAGCCAGCAAAGAGCCTAAATCTAACGAGTAAACCGTTGAGTTAGCGATAACTTGAGGCACATTGCCCTGCTCAATTTGATAGGCTAAACCCTCGGCAATAGCGGTTTTACCTACCCCGGCATCGCCTACCAATAGCGGATTGTTTTTACGCCTACGCGATAGTACTTGAACCAAACGTTCCAGCTCTTCGCCCCGGCCAACCAAAGGATCAATGTTTCCAAGCCTAGCTTCGGCATTTAAATCTGTAGTGTATTTAACCAAGTGACTGGTCTCTTCGCCCTCACCTTCGATGGCAGCTTCACTGCCCTCCATTTCTGACTTGCTCACGCCGTGAGACAAATAATTAACTATATCAACCCTTTCAATATCCATGGAATCCAGCAAATAAACCGATTGGCTTTCAGGCTCACTAAAGATGGCCACCAGCACATTAGCGCCGCTTACCTCACCTTGACCCGATGACTGCACATGGAAAACTGCCCGTTGCAGGACCCTTTGAAAACCAAGGGTCGGCTGCACTTCGTAGTCGCCATGGGATTCGGCTACCACTGGCGTTGTGTCATCAATAAATTTCTCTAGAGGCAAACGCAGGTCATTTAAATTAACACCACAGGCTTGTAGCACTTCGACTGTAGTTTGATTACCTAACAGGGACAGCAGCAGATGCTCAACGGACATGAACTCATGACGCTTCCAGCTGGCGTGTTTGTAGGCTTGGCTTAAACTTTGTTCTAAATCTTTATCTAACATAATGCCCCCTATGAAACCGCTTCTACTTCACACAAAAGCGGATGTTTGTGTTGCCGAGAAAACTGGTTAACTTGCATGGCTTTAGTTTCTGCTACGTCCTTGGTATAAGTGCCACAGACACCCTTTCCTTGGGTGTGTACGGCGAGCATAATTTGGGTTGCTTGATCTTCATCATGATTGAAAAAATGCGCCAAAATATCGATCACAAATTCCATTGGAGTGTAGTCGTCGTTAAGCAACACAACTTTATAAAGCGAGGGTTGAGCAACTTTAGGCCGCGTCTGTTCAATCACCTGTAATTCATGATTGTCCTCGGGGTCGCCCTGATCTTCATCACTCATGTACGGAGCTATGTATGGCGCCTTGTTTAGCGTTATGTCTGGCGCTAAAAATGGCCTGCGGTTAGCTGCTACAGCAGCTTGGGCAATCAAATTGTGCATTAGGTAACTCTAGGCATCTCAATTGTTTTCATCATAACGTTACTATTGGGCCTATGTCTGCATTTTTCCAGAGCAGAATAACAAACTACTGCTAATATTATTACAGTGCGTCATTAGGAGAGCTATTGGTTAAGCGTTACAGAGCCTTCTTTTAAGTTTAGGAATGTAGAGGGTTTAAGTCATGCAAGCAGGTAAAGTAAAATGGTTTAATAATGCAAAGGGATATGGTTTTATCGTCTCCAATGATAATCAAAAGCAAGATTTATTCGCCCACTATTCTGCTATTCAAATCGATGGCTATCGCGGTTTGAAGGCCGGTCAAGATATAGATTTTGAGCTGGCAGATGGGCCTAAGGGACCACAAGCCTTCAACATTGTGCTGCAGCCAGAGTCTGACCCTTTGGCATAGATTTAAAGGCAAGACCCTAGTTTAATGATATATTTACCATTCATAGTGCCTGCCATAGTTTAAATTATGGAACACGTAAGGAATCATTAAAGTGTCCAACATTCTCGTTTTCAACAAGCCTTTCAAAGTGTTGAGCCAGTTTAAAGATGATCAAGGCCGTGCCACTCTGGGGAATTATATAGATGCCCCTGAATTTTACCCTGCTGGACGCTTGGATTATGATTCTGAAGGCCTAATGATCCTTACTAACGACGGTGTGCTGCAACACCAAATTACTAATCCAGTGCACAAATTAGAAAAAACTTACTGGGTTCAAGTTGAAGGCCGTGCCGATGAGATTCAGCTTAAGCAACTGCGTGGGGGGCCTACACTAAAAGACGGTCCAACCCGCCCTGCCAAGGTGCGTTTATTAGGTGCTCAAGCCAACAGCCTGTGGCCACGAGTACCACCCATTAGACAGCGCGTAGACATCCCCACCCAATGGTTAGAAATTCGCATTAGCGAGGGTCGTAATCGCCAAGTAAGGCGCATGACCGCTGCCGTAGGCTTGCCCACCTTGCGCTTAGTCAGAATTGCCATTGGGCCATGGCGCCTTAAGCAGCTAGAGGTAGGCCAATGGCGCTTTGAAGACGCCTAATGCCAGTAACTACTTATTCCAGCGTTGGTTTGCTTGCTGGTCAGAGTCTTTGGCTTGCACCCAGTGTTTACCCTGCTCGGTAATCTCCGCCTTCCAAAAAGGGGCCTCTTGTTTAAGGTAGTCCATCACAAACTCGCAGGCAGCAAAAGCATCCTTGCGATGGCGTGAGGTCACACCCACCAATACAATTTGATCGTGACGTTCCAACCGGCCGACCCGATGAACTAGATGTATCGCTTCTAAGTCCCAACGTTGACGAGCTTTATCTATAATTTGCTGTAGGCATGTTTCGGTCATGCCAGGATAGTGTTCCAGTTGCATAGCCTGCACATGGGTATCGTCCAAATCCCTCACCAGCCCTACAAACAGCACCGCGGCCCCTGTGCCAGAGGGGTTAACTTGCAGCAAACGCTGGTAATGGCTGTTGATATCAAAATCTGCTTGTTGCACAAGAATTAAATCAGCTGCATTCATCGAGTTAAAAATCCTTATAGGCCTAGGCTTGAGCCTGCGCTTCGGTTAAAATTACAGGGTTATTTACTGTTGTTTACCGCTTGAACAAAATCTATGAGTGTTTCCTCACCTACACACGTTATTGTCGGCATGTCCGGCGGTGTTGACTCGTCTGTTTCTGCCCTGTTGCTAATGCAGCAAGGATACCATGTAGAAGGCCTGTTCATGAAGAACTGGGACGAAGATGATGGCACAGAATACTGCACGGCAAAACAAGACCTAGCAGACGCCCAAGCTGTGTGCGATAAATTAGGCATTCATTTGCATGCCGCCAATTTTGCCGCCGAATACTGGGATAACGTGTTTGAACACTTTTTAGCCGAGTACAAAGCCGGACGCACGCCAAATCCCGATATCTTGTGTAATCGGGAAATAAAATTTAAAGCCTTTTTAGACTATGCCAAAACCTTAGGTGCAGACTTCATTGCCACCGGCCACTATGTGCAACGCCGCGGTGAAGGCGCGCAGTGTCAGCTAATTAAGGGGCTGGATAGCAATAAGGATCAGAGTTACTTTTTGCACGCCATAGGCGCTACCGAAGTGAGCCTGACCTTGTTCCCTATTGGAGCCATGGAAAAACCTCAGGTACGAACCATCGCCGAGCAACATGGCTTGGCTAACCACGCCAAAAAAGACAGCACCGGTATCTGTTTTATAGGTGAACGGCGCTTTAAAGACTTCCTACAGCAATACCTGCCCGCCCAACCCGGCAAAATAGAAACCATTGATGGTGACATTATTGGTGATCATCAAGGGCTCATGTACCATACCATTGGTCAGCGCCAAGGCTTAGGTATTGGCGGTTTAGCTAACTATAATGAATCTGCTTGGTACGTTGTAGATAAAGACCTAGAGCGCAATCGCCTGGTTGTAACCCAGGGCAAAAACCATCCACAGCTGTTTAAATCCACCCTTACTTGCCAACAACTCATGTGGATCGATGGCCAAGGGCCAGATTTAACGCAAGGTCAAGAAGTAATATTACAGGCCAAAATACGTTACCGCCAAGACGACCAGGCTTGTCGTTTAATATCTAAAGGTAACAACCTACTGGAAGTTGTTTTTGAACAACCACAAAGGGCCGTTACACCGGGCCAGTCCATTGTATTTTACGATGGTGATGTATGTTTGGGAGGAGCTGTCATTGATTAGTCGTTTAAATTCCAATCAACAAAGAGTGCTAGCACTTGCAGCAGTAGTACAAGCTGCAACCTTGGTGCATCAGATTGCAAGCACGGGCAAGGCCGATGAAGCCGCTAGCCGCACCTGCATGGCTTCGTTGTTTGTTACTTCACCAGAATCAACCGAAGATGTTTTTGGTGGTGATCAGGCCGTACAAAATTTACGTTTAGGCCTGGAGACCCTCAAGGGTATTTTAAATCAAGATCAAAGCGTAGCGGCCAGAGAAATCACCCGCTATGTACTAGGCTTAACCCACTTACAAGGTAAGTTGCGTAAACGCCCAAAAATGCTCGAGGCTATTGGCCAACAATTGAGTCGCAGCCAGCGTCAAGTAGATTTGTATGATGTAACCCATGCCAATGTACTGGCCAGTGTGGCAGAAACCTATAGTTCTACTTTAAGTGGTTTTCATTTCCGCATCCAAGTCATGGGCAATCCAACCTACTTGCAGCAACCCATGAATACCAACCGCGTGCGCAGCTATTTATTGGCTGGCATTCGTGCCACTACACTATGGCGCCAAGTGGGTGGCCGTAAATGGCAACTGGTGTTATTTAAAAATTCTTTGCAACGCGAGTTAACTGCTTTGCTTAATCAGCTTAATCCAACCTAGGACTTAGTAATGGACTTATCGTCAATTTCTGCTCTATCCCCCGTTGATGGTCGCTACGGCAGCAAAACTGCTGCACTGCGCCCCTACTTTAGCGAATTCGGCTTAATCTATAACCGTGTGTTGGTAGAAGTGCGCTGGCTGCAACGTTTAGCCGCCCACCCTCAAATTACTGAAGTACCTACTTTAAGCGATGCTGCTCTAGCCTTGCTAGAGGGTTTAATTGAAAATTTTGATGAAGCCGCAGCCCAGCGTGTGAAAGACATCGAAAGCACGACTAATCACGACGTTAAAGCTGTTGAGTACTACCTCAAAGAGCAGTTTTTAGATAACCCAGAACTACAGGCCATTAACGAATACGTGCACTTTGCTTGTACTTCAGAAGACATTAACAACTTGTCCCACGGTTTAATGCTCAAGCAGGGCTTGGAGCAAGTTATGGTGCCAGCCATGACCGAGGTGCTGGCACAGATTACCGCCTTGGCACACACCTACCAAAGCCAACCAATGCTGTCCCGAACCCACGGCCAAACCGCTTCCCCGTCCACCATGGGCAAAGAAATGGCTAACGTAGCAGCGCGCTTACAGCGCCAGCTTAAGCAAATTCAACAGGTTGAATTGTTAGGTAAAATTAACGGTGCCGTAGGCAACTACAACGCTCACCTTTGTGCCTATCCAGAAATTGATTGGCAAGCCAACGCCCAGGTATTCGTTGAAAGCTTAGGCCTTAGTTGGAACCCCTACACCACACAAATTGAGCCTCACGATTACATCGCCGAGTTGTTTGATGCTATGGCCCGTTTTAACACTATTTTATTGGATTTTGATCGTGATATATGGGGTTATATCTCCATGGGCTTCTTTAAACAGCGCACCATTGCCGGCGAAATTGGCTCTTCTACAATGCCCCACAAGGTTAACCCCATCGATTTTGAAAACTCCGAAGGTAACCTAGGCATTGCCAATGCCCTGTTTCAGCATTTAGCCAGCAAACTACCTGTATCACGTTGGCAGCGCGATCTAACGGATTCCACTGTATTACGTAACTTAGGAGTTGGCCTTGCTCACAGCCTCATTGCCTATCAATCCACGTTAAAGGGTATCAGCAAGCTAGAGCTCAACGCCGCACGCCTTAATGCCGACCTGGATAATGCCTGGGAAGTATTGGCTGAGCCAATTCAAACGGTAATGCGTCGCTACGCTATTGAAGAACCTTACGAGAAGCTCAAAGCCCTTACCCGTGGCAAAACCATTAACGCCACTATTATGGCTGAGTTTATTGATGGCTTAGAATTACCACAAAGCGTTAAGGATGAACTCAAGCAGCTCACCCCAGCCAACTACATTGGTAACGCGGTGGCGCAGGCGGCAGCCATTTAAACTATGAATACTTCTACTAAGCCAAGCCAGCAGAGTTTGGCACCACTGGCGGTACTAGGCGAGCTAAGCCTAGCCGAGTTCATAGCCGACTATTGGCAACAAAAGCCCGTCTGTATTCGTCAAGCCATACAGCTCGACGAACCGTTAATTGGTATGGACGAGTTAGCTGGGCTTGCCTTAGAAGCCGAAGTAGAATCACGCCTGATCGAGAATCAAGGCCCGGTTGAAGACTGGCAAGTGACCCACGGGCCGTTGACCCAAGCCGACTTCAATAAAGATAGAGATTACCCTTGGACTTTATTGGTTCAAGGGGTGGATTGTTTTGTACCCCAAGTCCATGACTTTCTAGCTAAATTCCGCTTTTTACCTAGCTGGCGCTTAGACGATTTAATGATCAGCTACGCCACTAAAGGTGCGGGCGTAGGTGCCCATTATGATCGTTACGATGTGTTTCTTATTCAAGCGGAAGGCCAGCGCCAGTGGCAAATTGGCCAAACTTGCAGCGAAAATTCGCCACTCATGGCCCACGATCAACTGAGTTTGCTGAATAATTTCGATGTGCAACAAGAGTTCATCCTTAACCCAGGCGACATGCTCTATATTCCACCCTTGGTGGCCCATAATGGTGTAGCCACTAGTGATGCTTGTGTTACCTATTCAGTAGGCTTCCGCTCACCCTCGCACGCCGACGTGCTCACAGGCTTTGCCGAGCAATGCAGCCTTGATATTAGCGCCGACTTACGCCTGCAAGACCAAGGTAATGTGGCTAACAGTGCCGAGATTAGTGCTGACGATATCGCCGGTTTAATGCGGCTTATGCAAGCGAAAATTACCCCGGAAAACGTGGCCCAGTGGTTTGGCAAGCTAAGCACAGAAGCAAAGTACCCTAACCTTGATCTGGCCGAAGAAGCCATGGACCAAGAGGAATTAACCAGCATCATTGCCGATGACTATGGTGTATTGCGCGTGTCAGAAGGTGTGCGGCTGGCCTATACATGGCAAGGCGATGGCGGCTTAACGCTATTTGTCCAGGGTGAAGTCTACCCTTGTCCGCCGCAGGCCACCGACTTTGTGCAAGCCATTGCCAACCAATGGCTGCTAGAGGTAGATCAGTTAGCACCTTTGATAGAGGCCGATGCGGCCAAGGCAATGCTGCTAATATTACATAATCAAGGTTATCTTTACTTCGCTGACGAATAACTTGTCGCTTGGGCTGGCCTTAACTATGCCTACGCCTCAACTCTCACTCAAAAGTAACTCATGGGGAGCAACCAGCACCCCATTGTTGTCGGCATATATATAGTAGCCCGGCACAAAGGTCACACCAGCAAAGCTAACCACTTGGTTAATGTCACCCAGACCACGCTTTTCGGTCTTCACAGGATGTACCCCTAAGGCTTGCACACCCAGTTCGATGTTACTAATGGCATTAACATCGCGAATACAACCGTAAATGACCATACCTTCCCAGCCATTGGCGGCCGCTTTCTCGGCTAGCATGTCACCTAGTAATGCACGGCGTAACGAGCCACCACCATCCACCACCAATACTTTGCCTGTTCCGTCTTGGGCCGCTAATTCACGTACCTTAGAGTTATCTTCATAGCATAGAAGGGTCACAATTTTGCCACTAAAACGTTCCTTAGCGCCGTAACTTTTAAACATAGGTTCAACTACCTGCACTAGGCTTTCAAACTGATCACAAAGTTCGGGCAATAAGTCTTGCATGGGCTGACGTTCCTAAATTAATACGCTAAATTGAAGCCTGATTCTAACCAATTTTGGGTAAGTATTCATCTGCCAGCTGGTAGCTTTTAGCCAAGCCGTCAAAGGGGCTGATAAAGGCCAAATAGCTGGACACCAGGCACAAATCAACCTTATGCTGGGTGTTTTTCGCGCCGTAAAGCCGATCGCCAACAATAGGAAAACCCGCGTTACTTAGGTGTTTGCGGATTTGATGTTTGCGTCCCGTGTCTATTTTAACGCTTACTAAGGATACCTTAGTAAGGTCATTATATTGTAACTTTTGGGCATGACTTAAGGCGGGTTTGTCATCTATAGGCAAGTCCAATAACAAAGACTGAGGAAACAAACCTTGCACCAAAGCTGTGTAGCATTTATCTATGGCACGTTTGGCAAACAATTCACTCAAGGCACTCGCCGCTTTCTTAGAGTGAGCAATAAGCATCAGCCCTTGGGCCGCACGGTCTAAGCGATTAACAATAAATGCAGGCCTTTGTGGTAGGTGGTTTTGCTCTACCCAGCGGTTAATGGTGCAGTGGTCGCCCCATTTTGAACCTTGGCTAAGCATGCCGTAAGGCTTGTACCAAACGCTGTACTTGCCTTCGTCGGCGATCAGCGTTGCTGCTTGAGGGCTCATACTCAACACTTGCTCATCATAGTAGAGGTGCAGTTGTTGCCCCACGCTTAATTTTTTATCAGCCCGTCTAAGGCGGTTGTGGCCTTGGTCGGCTGCGCTGACCCACACAGCGCCCTTGTTCATGGCCTGCTTAAGTTGCTGTTTAGACAAACCACTGGCCTGCTTAAGCTGTTCTACTGCTGTGAGATTGGCGTCATTAACATCAAGATGATATTCAATCACCTGGCACCCGTACCCAACCTTCCATTAGTACTCGAGCGCTGCGGCTCATAATAGCTTTGGTGGCCGTCCACACGCCATTATTAGCTTGTTTGGCCTCTGCACCCACAGTAAGGGTGCCAGAGGGGTGACCAAAGGTTACCTTGCACCGAGGGCCACCACCAGCAGCCTGATTCACCAAAGTGCCGGGGATAGCAGCAGCGGTGCCAATGGCAACGGCGGCGGTGCCCATCATGGCGTGGTGTAATTGGCCCATAGACATGGCCCGCACCAACAGATCAACCTGACCTGCTGCAACCTGGCTACCACTGGACGAAAGATAGTCCTGCGGCGGCGCTACAAAAGCCACTTTAGGGGTGTGTTGACGCTGCTTGGCGGCGTCAATGTGGTCAAATAAGCCCATACGTACGCCGCCATGGGCACGGATGGCCTCTAACTTGGCCAAGGCTGCGGCGTCGCTGTTAATGTCCGTTTGTAATTCGGTACCCGTATAATCAAGATCGGCGGCATTGAGGAAAATGGTGGGAATACCTGCGTTGATCATAGTCGCAGCAAAGTTTCCGACCCCTGGCACCTCAAGTTCGTCTACTAAGTTACCCGTAGGGAACATATCGCCGTCCCCTGCTGCCGGGTCCATAAACTCAAGTTTAATTTCGGCTGCAGGAAAGGTCACACCGTCTAATGAGAAATCACCCGTTTCCTGCACTTGGCCTTGGCTCATGGGAATGTGCGCAATAATGGTTTTGCTAATATTAACCTGCCATATGCGTATGACCGCCACTCCATCGGTGGGCAAGCGGCTGGCATCCACCAAACCAGCGCTAATGGCAAACGCGCCTACGGCAGACGACAAGTTGCCACAGTTGCCACTCCAGTCAACAAAGGCCCTGTCGATGGCAACTTGGCCAAACAGGTAGTCCACATCATGGTCTGCCTGGGTTGACGGCCCAACGATAACGGTTTTGCTGGTACTGGAAGTCGCCCCGCCCATGCCGTCAATTTGCTTGGCATAGGCATCGGGGCTACCGATCACACGCATCAACAAGGCATCTCTTGCTGGGCCTGCCACCTGTGCTGCTTTGGGCAAATCCTTTAAGTTAAAGAACACGCCTTTACTGGTGCCGCCACGCATGTAGGTAGCGGCCACTTTGATCTGTGGAGAATGGCTCATATGTATCCTATGCAACTGCGGAAGATTTGAGGAAGTCTTGGGCAAAGCGCTGTAATACGCCGCCTGCCATGTAAACGGACACTTCTTCGGCGGTATCCAAGCGACAAGTAACCTTAACCTGTAGCGACTCACCATTAGTGCGATTAATCACTAATGTTAGATCGCAGCTTGGCGCTGCAACACCTAAAACATCAAAGGTTTCGGTGCCGTCAATGGCATAGGTGTGGCGTGTTTCGCCGGCCTTAAATTCTAGCGGCATAATGCCCATACCCACCAAATTGGTACGATGAATGCGTTCAAAGCCTTCGGCAACAATCACCTCTACGCCAGCTAAGCGCGGGCCCTTAGCAGCCCAGTCACGCGAAGAGCCCTGACCATAGTCGGCGCCGGCCACAATAATCAGCGGTTGTGCGCGATCCATGTAGGTTTCTATGGCTTCCCACATGCGCGTTACCTCGCCTTCGGGCTCTACCCGAGCCAGTGAGCCTTGGCGTATTTCGCCTTGCTCGTCACGGCACATTTCGTTGAGCAACTTAGGGTTAGCAAACGTCGCTCGCTGCGCCGTAAGATGGTCACCACGATGGGTGGCATAGGAATTAAAGTCTTCTTCTGGCAAGCCCATTTTGGTCAAATACTCGCCTGCTGCACTGCTAGCAAGAATGGCATTAGATGGAGACAAGTGATCCGTGGTGATGTTGTCACCTAACACCGCCAAAGGACGCATGCCCTTCATAGTGCGCTCGCCTGCCAAAGCACCTTCCCAATAGGGGGGGCGGCGAATGTAAGTTGTTTCTGGGCGCCAGTCGTACAGTGGGCTGGGCGCGCGCTCTACGGTGCCCAAATTAAACATGGGAATGTAAACTTGCTTAAACTGCTCGGGCTTAACACTTTTAGCAACAATGGCGTCAATTTCCTCGTCATCGGGCCAAATGTCTTTAAGCCTGATGTCATTGCCCTGCTGGTCTTGGCCTAGCACATCTTGTTCAATGTCAAAACGTATGGTGCCAGCGATGGCATAGGCCGCTACCAAAGGTGGCGAGGCCAAAAAGGCTTCTTTGGCATAAGGATGAATGCGGCCGTCAAAATTACGGTTGCCGGATAACACCGCCGTGGTATACAAATCACGCTCTATCACTTCTTTTTGGATGACGGGGTCTAATGCCCCACTCATACCATTGCAAGTGGTACAGGCGTAACCAACAATGCCAAAACCAAGCTGTTCCATCTCGGTTAACAAACCGGCATCTTCAAGGTATAGCTTAGCCACTTTAGAACCAGGGGCGAAGGAGGTTTTCACCCAAGGCTTACGCTTTAAGCCCAAGCGGTTGGCATTACGTGCTAACAAGCCAGCAGCCACTACATTGCGTGGGTTACTGGTATTGGTACAACTGGTAATGGCGGCGATAATTACCGCTCCATCGGGCATTTCACCGTCTTTTTGTTGCCAAGATCCAGCAATACCTCGCTCGGCCAAGGCGCTAGTAGGTAAACGACGATGGGGGTTAGAAGGCCCTGCCATGTTGCGGCATACGCTCGACAAGTCAAAACTTAATACGCGCCCATATTCGGCGGCTACCATACCATCGGCCCAAAGGCCTGCGGTTTTGGCGTAGTGCTCAACCAAGGCCACTTGCTCCGGTTCACGGCCCGTGAGATTAAGGTAGTCGATGGTCTGTTGATCAATATAGAACATGGCCGCCGAAGCGCCAAATTCCGGGGTCATGTTAGAAATGGTGGCCCGATCACCAATAGTAAGGCCATTAGCACCGGCACCAAAAAACTCTAAGTAAGACGACACCACACGCTGCTCACGCAAGAACTCGGTCAGTGCTAGCACTAGATCCGTGGCGGTAATGCCTGGCTGGCGAGCACCAGTTAATTCCACCCCAATAATGTTAGGCAAACGCATCATGGAAGCGCGCCCCAACATCACGTTTTCTGCTTCCAAACCACCTACACCTATGGCGATAACGCCTAAGGCATCAATGTGAGGCGTGTGGCTGTCGGTACCAATACAGGTATCCGGGAACGCCAAGCCGTCGCGATTTTGAATCACTGGTGACATCTTTTCTAGGTTAATCTGGTGCATGATACCGTTGCCAGCAGGAATTACATCGACGTTTTCAAAGGCTGTTTTGGTCCATTCGATAAAGTGGAAACGGTCGTCATTACGACGCTCTTCAATGGCGCGGTTTTTAGCGAATGCGTCTGGGTCAAAGCCGCCGTGCTCCACTGCCAGAGAATGGTCAACGATTAACTGGGTGGGTACCACTGGATTAACCTTGGATGGGTCACCGCCTTGATCGGCAATGGCATCACGTAAACCGGCTAAATCCACCAGTGCAGTTTGGCCCAATATGTCATGACAAACTACCCGTGCAGGATACCAAGGAAAGTCTAAGTCTTGCTTGCGTTCAATGAGTTGCTTCAATGACGCTGTCAATGTTGTAGGATCACAGCGGCGCACCAGCTGTTCTGCCAACACTTTAGAGGTGTATGGCAACTTGGTGTAGGCGCCAGTAGCAATGTCTTCAATGGCGGCTTCAGTATCGAAATAATCTAGCCCTGAGTGACCCAAGGCCTTACGGTAGTTTGTGTTCATGAATGACTAGCCTCGCTCTGCAATATCAACCCACTGGGCGGTTTCTGGGCCAGTGTAATCGGCGCTAGGACGAATAATACGGTTATTTTCCCGCTGTTCCATCACATGTGCAGCCCAACCCGTAAGGCGCGACATGACAAATATAGGCGTGAACAGCTTGGTGGGAATGCCCATGAAGTTGTAGGTTGAAGCATGGAAGAAATCGGCATTACAGAAGAGTTTCTTCTCGCGCCACATCACCTCTTCACAGCGTACCGACACTGGGTAAAGGTGAGTGTCACCAACAGATTCAGCCAATTTCTCAGACCAACCCTTGATAATAACGTTGCGCGGGTCAGACTCGCGATAGATGGCATGGCCAAAGCCCATGATTTTGTCTTTACGGGCTAACATCGCCAAGATAGCGGCTTCGGCTTCGTCGGCTGTGGGCCAGCTTTGAATCATGTCCATGGCGGCTTCGTTGGCACCACCATGTAAGGGCCCACGCAAAGTGCCGATGGCGCCAGTCACACAGGAATGCATATCGGATAGCGTAGAAGCACATACGCGGGCGGTAAAAGTTGAGGCATTAAATTCATGCTCTGCATACAGAATCAAGGACACGTTCATCACCTTAGCGTGCAGCTCACTAGGCTTCTTATCATGCAATAAGTGCAAGAAGTAGGAACCAATGGAGTCATCATCGGTTTGCGTTTCAATGCGCACACCGTCATGGCTAAAGCGATACCAGTAGCAAATAATGGCTGGGAATAACGCCAACAAACGGTCCGTCACGTCTTGTTGCTTGGAAAAATCGGTCTCCATTTCCAAGTTGCCCAACATGGAACAACCCGTACGCATAACGTCCATAGGGTGTGCATCGGCAGGAATTTGTTCTAGCACGGTCTTCAATGCCTGGGGTAATTGACGCATGCCCTTTAACTTGGCCTTATAGGCATCCAGCTCAGCTTGGGTGGGTAACTGGCCCTTCAATAATAGGTGTGCCACTTCTTCAAAGCCGGCCTTTTCTGCCAGTTCGCTAATGTCGTAGCCACGGTAAGTGAGGCCGGTGCCGGTTAAGCCAACGGTACAAAGGGCTGTGGAACCAGCAGATTGGCCGCGTAGGCCTGCGCCTGAAATGGGTTTGCTCATAATAATGTCCTTGTCTTTTGTTAAATGGCTTGAGTTACAGATTTTTGCCAGCGGCAAACAGCTGATCTAGCTTTTCTTCAAACGTGTGATAGTCCAAAAAGCCATACAATTCCATGCGCGTTTGCATGCTATCAATGACGGCTTTTTGATCACCATCGTCCAATAAATGTTGATACACATTAAGCGCAGCCTTGTTCATGGCGCGAAAAGCGCTCAAAGGGTAAAGCACCATGTCTACACCTACATTGGCCAACTCACTTCGGTTATACAGAGGCGTAGCACCAAATTCGGTAATATTGGCCAGCAAAGGCACGTTAATCGCTTTAGCAAAGGCTTCATAGTCGGTCAGCTCATGCACTGCTTCGGCAAAGATGCCATCCGCACCGGCTTCAATACAGGCCTGAGAGCGATCTATAGCGGCTTGCAGGCCATCTTTTTGAAAGGCGTCAGTTCTGGCCATGATAAAGAAATCTGAATCAACACGGGCGTCTGCAGCGGCTTTTACCCGATCTACCATCTCTTGAGTAGAGACGATCTCTTTGTTAGGCCTATGGCCACAGCGCTTTTGTGCCACCTGGTCTTCAATGTGCACCGCGGCAACGCCAGCAGACTCCATGCCTTTAATAGCCCGGGCTATGTTAAATGCGCCGCCCCAGCCGGTGTCGATATCCACCAACAATGGTAGTTCGCTGGCGGCAGTGATGCGGCGCGCATCTTCAAGCACGTCATTGAGGCTGGTCATACCTAAGTCGGGTAAACCGTAAGATGCATTCGCCACGCCACCACCGGAAATGTAAATGGCTTGGTGGCCTACCTTTTCTGCCATCATGGCGGTGTATGCGTTAATGGTGCCAACAATTTGTAACGGGTTGTTATCTTTGATGGCAGCACGAAATTTTGCGCCTTGGCTTATTCTGCTCATGAATCTACTCCGAGTTGAGGTTCTGACTGCGATTGCATACGCAGCATAATGTTGTTGCGAGCATTGCTAATGTGACGTTTCATTAACCATTCGGCTAACTCACCATCACCTTCTTCAATGGCACTGCAAATTTGATCGTGTTCCTTAAGAGCTTGTTGGGGTCGGTTGCTCGACAAACTAAATTGATAGCGGTACATGCGCACTAGCTGGTAGAGGTCGCCCACTAACATGTCGATTAAACGTTGGTTCTTGCTGCCTTGCACAATACGGTAATGAAAATCCACATCGCCTTCTTGTTGAAAGTAAGACTGACCTTGAGTGTCGAGAATATGCTTACGATGACTGGAAAGTAGTTTGCGAAGTGATGCCTTTTCGCCTGTGGTCATGTTTTGCGCAGCAAGCCTAGCTGCCAAACCCTCTAACGACTCGCGAACTTGGTAAATTTCCAATAGCTCTGCATAGGAAAGTTTTACCACCCGTGCACCTACATTAGGCACCCGGGTGATCAAACGCATAGCCTCTAAGCGCCCTAAGGCTTCACGTAAGGGGCCACGGCTAATACCATGGAAGCGTGCTAATTCTGGCTCGTTAAGTTTTTGCCCCTGGGCAATTACCCCAGTGATAATGTCTTTAACGATACTTTCACAGACTTGATTAGGCAGGGTTTTGCTTTCCACTTCCATATATATTGTCTACAATATTTAAGTAAAATCATTATAATACGGCTTATATGGGCAGTCAAATTAGACATTGATCTAATATTGTAGACAATATTTCCAATTTAAGGCATTTTTGAAGATATCTGCCAATGACCAAAATGTCCCAGAGTCAAAAAAGCATCAGTAAAAGCCTAGGCGCATCTGCCTGGGAACGTTAGAATGGTCTCTTTGCCAGCATTTAGACTATCAACGTGCATATACTCCCCCTGCCATTTGTTGAAAACGCCTGCCACTATTTTGAGTGTATAAGACACTTGCCCTTCCCTTTGTTGTTGGACTCCAGTCGCCCAGCGAGCCACTTTGGTCGTTATGACATAGCCATGGCCCAACCAATGGCTGTGATTAGCCATAAAGATGGCGTCACGCGAGTGCTGCAAGACGGTATTGAAAAGACGACAGATTCAGACCCATTTGACTTGATAGGCCAACTTCAAAGCCAATTATTAGACGATCCCAGCCCCATAAAAGGCACCTTGGACATACCATTTACCGGTGGTGCAGCGGGTTTATTTGGCTATGATTTAGGCCGTTGTCTCGAGACTATGCCCAGCACAGCTAAAGCAGACATTGCCATGCAAGACATGTGTGTAGGCATTTATGCATGGGCTATTATCAGTGATCATGAAGAGCGTACCAGCTACTTGGTGAGCCAGCTCGACTTAGCCCAAAGCCAAGCCATAGCAGATACTCTAGTTAAGCCTCAAAACAATGCAACCGATGCCGAAAAAGCAGCCAAAGCATTTACTTTAGTGGGGGACTTTAACTCAAACATGTCAGCCGCAGAATACGCTAAAAGGTTCTATCGAGTCATCGACTATATTCATGCGGGTGATTGTTATCAGGTGTGTTTAGCCCAGCGCTTTGAAGCCACTTATGAAGGCGACCCTTGGCTTGCATATCAGATGTTGCGCAAAGCCTCTCCCACTCCTTTTAGCGCCTATATGGAAACCAATGAAGGTGCCTTGCTGTGCCTCTCACCAGAACGTTTTTTGCGGGTTGACAAGTGTCAGGTAGAAACCAAGCCTATTAAGGGCACACGCCCCCGTGGGGCGACACCCGAGCAAGACGAGGCACTGTATAACGAACTGGCCGTTAGCCCCAAAGACCGGTCTGAAAATCTAATGATTGTGGATTTGTTACGCAACGATTTAAGCAAGCACTGCCAGCCATTTTCGGTAAAGGTGCCGCAGTTATTTGCTATTGAAAGCTATAGTAACGTACACCACTTAGTGACTACGGTAACGGGTGAACTCAAAACCAGCGAACAAATTTTACCCTTGTTAAAGGGTGCATTCCCAGGCGGCTCAATCACTGGTGCTCCCAAACTACGGGCTATGGAAATAATTGAAGAATTAGAACCCCATAGGCGCAATGCCTACACGGGTTCCATTGGTTATATCAGCAGCAATGGCCGCATGGACACTAACATATGCATCCGTACTTTAGTGACCACGGCCAAGGGCAACACAGGTGGGCAAATATATTGCTGGGCTGGTGGCGGATTAGTAGCAGATTCAGACTGTGATTCTGAGTATCAAGAAACCTTTGATAAGGTGAATAATTTGCTTAATGGATTGCGCAGCTTACGCTAGGTTATTGGGTGGCGGTCTGCGGTTTACCGATAACCGACCACCGCCTATACTATCTCATCGGCAACTGATCGTCGGCAAACAAAGCTTCAACTTCTTGATGACTACTGCATTGTTGCGCTGCATCAATTTTTTCTTTGGTTAGGTTAGGCGCAAAGGCTTCGATAAAGTTATACATGTAGCCACGTAAGAAAGTGCCCTTCCTAAAGCCAATATTAGTGGTGCTATGGGCAAACAAATGGCTCGCATCTAGGGCTACTAAATCGCCGTCTAGTTCGGGCTCATAGGCCATAGAGGCAATGATACCAACGCCCAAACCAAGTCGGACGTAGGCCTTGATAACGTCGGAATCCACCGCCGTGAATACCACTCTAGGTTCCAAGCGAGCTTTATTAAAAGCCTCGTCTAGTTTAGAGCGGCCCGTAAAACCAAACACATAAGTAACAATCGGGTAGCTTGCCAGTTTCTGTAAACTCAAGTGCTCTACCTTAGCCAAAGGATGATCTTTGGGCACCACAACACAGCGGTTCCAATGATAACAAGGCATCATTAGCAAATCGGTAAATTGCTCGATGGCCTCAGTGGCAATAGCAAAATCCACTTCCCCATCTGCCGCCAAGGCGGCAATTTGTTTAGGCGTGCCCTGTTGCATATGCAAAGACACATCGGGATAGCTTCCAATGAAGTTATTAATGACTTTAGGCAGCGCATAGCGTGCTTGAGTATGGGTAGTGGCTATGGAAAGCGAGCCCTTAGTTTCGTCGCTGTATTCTTGGGCCTTGCGCTTAATGCCTTCAACTTTTAGCAACACATCGTTGGCCGAAGACAAAATGGCTTTGCCTGCCGGAGTAACATGGGTCAGATGCTTACCACTACGGGCAAAAATCTCCACCCCAAGCTCATCTTCTAGCAAACGGATTTGTTTACTTATGCCAGGTTGAGACGTATATAAACTCTGCGCCGTGGCCGATACATTGAGATTGTGCTTCTCGACTTCGCAGATATACCTTAACTGTTGCAACTTCATTATCGCTACTCAACCTATCACAATGATGCATAAATCATATCACATAGATCGAAAAAGCATAACGATAATGTATTTTAGTTATTACAGCCTCTTCACCTGTGCAAGCAGAGCGATTAAGTCGCTACTTTTGGGCACCCCAATAATGGTATCTTGTAACAACGCATCACCACTTGCTGTATAAAACACTAAGGCTGGAGGCCCTACTAAGCCAAGGGATCGCATCAAAGCAACGGCAGCATCTTCGTTAGCTGTAACATCAACTTTGATGACATTAAAATCATCAAGGGCTGCCTGTACGTCCGCATCAGAAAACACGAAAGCATCCAATTCTTTACATGAAATACACCAGTCGGCATAAAAATCAAGCATCACCGGTATCTGCTCAGCTTTGGCCTGATCCAGTAACTTAGGTACTTGCGCCGCCACGACCTTAGTCAGTTCAAGAGGTTTAGTTGCGCGCTTTGATACCTCTGAGGAGGTGACTCCCTGCAAAGGGTTTAGCAAGCTGCCCTGACCCGAAAACTGCCCAATTAATAAAAGCAACGCGTATAAAGCCAAAACAAGACCCGCACCATAACTCACTATCACGCCGACGATAGCTTTTGGGGTTGGCTTCCAGCGTTGATTAAGCAATAAGGTTAAGGCCAAAATCAAGGTCACCAACGCCACAAGCGGGAGGGTTAGCTCAGGCCAAACCCTATCTGTCATCCACAGCGCCATGTAGAGCATCAAAAAGCCAAAAGCAACTTTAATGCGCTGCATCCATGGCCCAGCTTTGGGAATTAAATGGCCCGCAGACGTGCCCACCAACAACAACGGCAAGCCCATACCGATACCCATAGCAAATAAAGACAAACCGCCCAGTACCGGGTCTCCCGATTGGCCAATAAAGATTAGCGCACCTGCCAAAGGTGCGGCGACACATGGGCCTACTATCAAGGCCGAAAGGGATCCCATAATGGCTACACTAGAGTACTGTCCGCCTCGGGTACTCTGGGTTGTTTGGTTTAATCGCTGTTGTAACGCCTTAGGCATTTGCACCGTAACCCAGCCAAACATAGCGGCCGCAAACAACACAAACAACACAGCGATGAAACCAATGACCGCAGGATGCTGCAAGGCAATTTGCACATTAGCACCACTTAGCCCAGCGGCGACGCCAGCCAAACTATAGGTTAAGGCCATGCTCAATACGTAGGTAGCAGACAAAGCAAAGCTTTTGCCTGGGCCAGGTTTAGGGTTAAGGCCAACGATGATGCTCGACAAGATGGGCACCATGGGTAACACGCAGGGAGTAAATGCCAAGGCTAGGCCCGCCAGCAGAAAAACAAACACCAAGCTCATGCTAGAGCTGTTAGTCAACTGTTGTACAAACCAATTAGCATTAGTGCCCGAGGCATTTGCCCAATCACTGTTAGTCTGGCCAGCCTGACTTAAACCAAGCCCTGTTGCAGCTATGGTTACTGGTTGCAGGTCAAACACTGTGGTTTGTGGTGGGTAGCACACGCCTCCATCCCAACAGCCTTGATAGGTAACGGTTAGAGAAGTTGCTGGGGTTTGAGTTTGGGGCAACAAACCACTAATACGCAATTGGCGAAAATACACTTTGGTGTCGCCAAAGATAGGATCTTGCTTGGCTTTGGCGGGAGGTAAGGCAACATTGGTTAATGGCTGATTGTTAGACGTGGTAAAAACCAACTTGTCTTGATATAAATAATAGTCATCGGCCGTGTCCCAAACAATGTCGATACGATCATTGTTTTGTTGCAAACTAACGGCAAAGGCTTGGTCAACGGGTAGCGGGTGTTTAACGCTATCAAATAAACCAGCCTTGCTATCAAATGACAGTAACAAGAGCGATGAGAACACCAAGAATAAAAACAACGTCAACAAAGCATATGCAGGTCTAATCAGACGTAAACCACTAGTTATCACCGACATTTGCATATTCATTCACACTCTTTGCAGGTTTCAATTGTTTGCAGGCCTTTGTTTGTGTTACAAAGGATCGCTTGATTATAGCGTTGTGGCTTATACATAGGCCACTATTTACCCGTTTTTACTGTTAGAGAAAACCCATGACCGATCGCCGTATCGAAGATCTAAACATTGCCAGCCAACAGGTACTAACCTCCCCCAAACAACTAAAGCAGCAATTACCCGTTACCAGCATGATTGCCGATGGCGTCATGCAAGCCCGCCAAACCATTAAAAACATCTTAGATGGTAAAGATCACCGTCTATTTGTGGTCATTGGGCCTTGTTCCATTCATGACACCGAAGCTGCGCTAGATTATGGCCGCCGCCTGGTCACCTTGGCAGAAGAGCTAAAAGACACTTTGTACCTTGTTATGCGCGTGTATTTTGAAAAACCCCGCACCACTGTGGGCTGGAAAGGTTTAATCAACGACCCCCATTTAGATGGCAGCTTTGATATAGAGACTGGCTTATACGTAGGCCGTAAGTTAATGCTCGACCTAGCGGCATTGGGCTTGCCCTTAGCAACGGAAGCGTTAGATCCTATTTCTCCCCAGTACCAATCTGATTTATGGACCTGGGCAGCCATTGGTGCCCGCACCACAGAATCACAAACTCACCGCGAAATGTCGAGTGGTCTATCCTGCCCTATCGGCTTCAAAAATGGCACTGACGGCGGTTTAACCGTGGCTTTTAATGCCTTAGAGTCCATGGCCTCGCCCCACTCTTTCTTGGGCGTTAACCCCCAAGGACAAGTGGCAATCACTCGCACCAGTGGCAACCAATATGGCCACGTGGTATTGCGCGGAGGTGGCGGCAAGCCAAACTACGACTCGGTGAACGTTGCTTTATGCGAACAAGCGCTAGCGAAAGACGGCTTGTCGGGTAACATTATGGTGGACTGCAGCCACGCCAACTCCAGCAAAGACCCTGCTATTCAGCCTTTAGTTATGGACAACATTGCCCAACAAATTAACGAAGGTAATGAATCCATTGTTGGCCTAATGATCGAAAGCAACATCAATTGGGGTAATCAATCTATTCCCCAAGATTTGTCTGAATTGCAATATGGTGTATCGGTAACAGATGCGTGTATCGACTGGGATACCACGCAATCGAGCATGCGCGACTTAGCCAACAAATTGAAGCAAAGTCTGCCGCAGCGCAAACGCCTCTAATAGCAGCATTGAAGCACAAAAAAACCAGCATTAAGCTGGTTTTTTTATATCCGTTAAATCTACACTCGCAACAGCCTACCCTACTACCCTACATATAGGCATTATCTGTATTGGTATGGTCTGTAACATCACGCACCGAACCAATGCCAGGCACCTTTTCCATGAGAGTTTTTTCTACACCATCTTTTAAGGTTAAGGAAACAGAACTACAGCCCTGGCAACCGCCGCCAAAACGTAGCACAGCAACATGAATGTCATCTTCCTTCACCACACCCACTAAGCTCACATCACCACCGTGGGATGCTAAACCAGGGTTAACCTCGGTATAAAGGTAATAGTTTACTTGTGCGTCAAGTGGGCTGTCGGCGTTCACTTGGGGCATTTTGGCGTTAGGCGCTTTAATGGTAAGTTGGCCGCCCATACGATCGACACTATAATCAACAAAGGCGTCTTCTAAAAAGGCTACGCTGGCAGGCTCTACATACACCCTAAAGTGTTCTAGATCGGCAAACTCGTCGCTTATTTTAACCTCATCGGGACGACAATAAGCTAAGCAAGTTTCCGCATTAGGAGTGCCTGGGTCGGTCACAAAAATACGTACAGCAATGCCTTCAACATCTTGCTTTGACAACAATTCGGCTAAATATTCTTGGGCACTGAGGGTGATCTCTAAGTAATCCACTGTTTTTTCCTATGACACCACTAAAGTAGGTAGTTAATACTCGAATTTAAGCACTATTATATACCCTACTGTTTTACTTGGGTATTCATTTTAAAAGGCCTGCTAAAAAGCATATAATGGCCGCTCAATTGGTCTAACTGTCTTTGCATGCCCAACACAACTGCTTCAGCAAATAGTTTATTCACCTCCCCGTCTCGGGCTGGTTTGATGCGTATGGCCCTGCCTTTAAGTGGCGCCATGCTGTCACAGGCGTTGCTGGGCCTCGTCGATACGGCACTGGTAGGTCACTTAGGTGGCCTAGCCTTGGCTAGTGTGAGTATAGGTAGCTATTTAGTATTTATTTTAGCCGCCCTACTCACGGGCCTAGGCACTGGCTTACATGGGTATAGCTCACACAAAGGGGTGAGCCAAACTCAGTGGTTAAGCTGCGGCCTAATGTTAGGCCTTGTGCTAGCGCTGCTGCTGGCAGCAATAGGGGCAAAACTTGCACCCATTGCCATCGAAGCTTACGTACTAGATGACCGCATTAACAGCCTAGCCTTGCATTATACCCAGTGGCGTTTATGGGGTTTGCCCGCCATTGTATTAAGCTTAGTCACACGTATATTTTGGAGCAACAAAGGCACGCCATGGGCCTTCGCCAAGGTGTTGCTGCTAGTACACCTGCTCAACATACCCATCAGCTATAGCTTAATCTATGGCTTTGCAGGCATACCTGCCATGGGAGCAGCTGGGGCGGCATTGGGTACGGTTATTTCCTTGTGGCTTGGGGCAGGCTTACATGTACTGCAAATCATGCGTGGCAATAACCCAGCGCAGTCGCTATTGGCTCTGCCAAAACACACAGACTTTGTGCAGCTCGTTAAATTTAGTTGGCCTGCAATGGTGCAACAATTAGCCTTTGCACTGCATTTAGCCGTATTTTTGTGGCTGCTAAGCTGGCTTGGAGCTTCGGCCATGGCGGCATCATTCAGTGTGCTCAACGTCGGTTTACTGCTGGTTTTGCCGGCCATTGGTTTAGGCCAGTCTGCCATGACTTTAGTGGGTAGTGCCATGGCCGCAGGCAATAAACCTCTTCTTCAGCAATGGAGTAAACTTATACTCCAATGCGGCATGGCTATTGCGGTATTACTGGCAGCACTCACCTGGCTGAGCAGTTTTTGGCTGGCCGAAATGGTATTAATAAGCCGTGATTTACAACAGCTCATGGCCAGCGCATTGCCTTGGTACGCCATTGCCATGGTATTTGAAAGCGCTATTGTTATCTTAACCCGCTGCCTGATCGTTGTAGGGCGACGTAAAACCACCCTAATACTTGTAAGCTTGGGGCAATGGCTGCTATTTCTACCGCTCATGGCCTGGCTTGCGCCTACACACGGGTTTATGCTGGTCTGGTGGCTACACATAGCCTATCGGATGGTGGTGGCGCTGCTATTATGGCTCAGCTGGAAACGCTTCCTATCATTACCTCAGCGGCCTACACAAGCACAAACAAAGAGACACTAAAGGAAACATTAAATGCACACGGAATCGGTTATATTTTCTTTCTTTTTAATCTTCACTGGCGCCGCCCTGCTGGCGACGCTCTCGCTTTACTTTCGCCAGCCGCTGTTACTGGCCTATATTGTGTTAGGCGCCATCTTGGGTCCGTTCGGCCTACAATGGGTGGTGGATACCGACTTGTTGGCCGATGTTGCCCATGCAGGCATTATATTTTTGTTATTTTTGATCGGTTTAGATATGCAGCCCAGTCATCTGCTGCAAATGTTACGCAAAGGTTATATGGTGGCTTTGATTAGTTCGCTTGTGTTTGCCATGCTCGGTTATGGTGTGGGTATGGCCTTTGGTTTTAGCTTTATCGACAGTTTAATCATTGGTGCTTCAACCATGTTTTCTAGCACCATTATTGGCATCAAATTATTGCCTACAACGGTTCTACACCACAAACAAACGGGCGAGTTAGTGGTGGGATTACTGCTGCTTCAGGATCTGATCGCCATCATTCTACTCACCTTAATCAGCACTCTAGGGCAACAGTTGAATCAAGGCTTGGCGCTCACCTTTAATATTGAACTGTTGCTAAGCTTAGCCACTGCACCCTTGCTGATGTTAGGTGCTTTAGGCATGGTGCGATGGGTTTTATTACCCTTAATACAAAAATTTGACCGTTTTCACGAGTATATATTCTTACTCGCTATAGGCTGGTGTTTGGGTCTGGCAGAACTAGCCAATAGCATAGGTCTATCGGCTGAAATAGGTGCCTTTATTGCAGGCGTAACCTTGGCTTCAAGCCCTATCAGTCAATATATAGCCATTAATCTTAAGCCCATAAGAGACTTCTTTTTAATACTGTTTTTCTTCTCTATTGGTGCCAGCTTTAATTTTCCCATGATGTCTTCAATATGGCTGCAATGTTTAGTGCTAGCCCTGCTTGTTGTTAGTGTTAAACCACTAGTGTTTGGTTGGATTATTCGGCCTATCTGCAAATCAAAAGCAACCTCTTGGGAGGTAGGCTTTAGGCTGGGGCAGACTAGTGAATTCTCCATTCTTATTGCTACTTTAGCGGCATCGAACATGCTCATTAGCGAGTCGGCTTCACTACTCATCCAAGCCACAGCAATTGTTACTTTTGTGGCGTCATCCTACATTGTGGTTTGGAACTTTAAATCACCCATTGCGGTGAAGGACCATTTAAGACATGACTAAAAAAGCCCCAACAGCGATGCGGTTGAGGCTTTGTAAAGGCTGGTTGTGCGCTAATTTGGTAACCTCATAGTGACCAACTCTTCTGCACTGGTTGGGTGGATGCCAATAGTAGCGTCAAAATCGGCCTTAGTGGCGCCTGCTTTCATGGCCACAGCAAAGCCCTGTAACATCTCCCCTGCACCCTCACCTATAATATGCAGGCCAATCACTCTGTCACTTGCTTGATCAACAATTAACTTCATAAAGCTACGTTCGTTGCTACCGCTAAGGGTATGTTTCATGGGCTTAAAGTCTGACTGATACACATCAATCAGCTCATGCCGTTGCTGTGCTTGCTCCTCAGTAAGACCGATAGTGCCTACATTAGGATAGGTGAACACGGCTGTTGGAATAAGCTCGTAGTCCATATTTTTAAGGCCATCGCCATACCAATGGTTCACCAAAGTCATGGCTTCAGCCAATGCCACTGGGGTCAGTTCAATGCCACCGGTAACGTCGCCCAAGGCGTAAATGTTTTCGATGTTGGTCTGAAACTTATCGTTAACAGCAATGGTGCCGCTCGCGTGGGTATTTATGCCCAGGGCTTCTATGCCCATACCCGCTAAACGTGGCTTTCGGCCTATGGCCATGAGCACCTGGTCAACTTCGATACTGCTGCCATCGTCAAAGGTGACTAACAAACTAGCGTCATTTTGCTTTTCTACATTACTTACTTGGCTACGGTAGTTAAATTGAATACCTTGCTTGCGCATTTCCTGATCAACAAATTGGCGCACGTCTTGGTCGAAACCACGCATAATCAGATCGCCTCGGTAAGACACCTGCACTTGGCTGCCCAGACCCTGAAAAATGCAGGCAAATTCTAACGCAATATAACCCGCACCAACCACCAACAGACGCTTTGGAAACTCTGGCAAATCAAATATTTGGTCGGAACTAATGAGTAAATCGGCATAGTCTACGTTAGGTATGTTGGGGCTGCCGCCGGTGGCAATAACAATGCGCTGGGCGCTATAGTCTTTGCCATCCACAGTTACCATATGTGGGTCTTTAAGTTGTGCATAGCCACGTATAATCTGAGCGCCAGAATTGTCTAGCAAGTTGCCATAAATATCATTCAGACGACTAATTTCCTGCTTCTTGTTAGCCACCAAAGTGGGCCAATCAAAGGTAGCCTTAGGCACTTGCCAACCAAAGCCCGCTGCATTTTCAAAATCATGACTAAAATGGCTGGCATAGGTATAGAGTTTTTTTGGTACACAGCCAACATTAACGCATGTACCGCCTAAAGCGCGATCGTCAGCCACGGCTACTTTTGCGCCTTGGCCTGCAGCCATGCGGGCTGTTCTTACGCCACCAGAACCCGCACCGATTACAAATACGTCAAAATCAAAACCCATGGCAGCTATTCTCTAAATGATTAAGTAAATTTATTTATAAGCTTCTTAAGAACACCAAAGGTCATTTCAATCGAAGGTTTATTTATATTACAATAGCTTTAAATTCTACCAGCCTTAGCGCTTAATTGTTGGTTTTCCCTCACCTTTATTGAGTTTTCCTTATGTACCTAGTGTCCTTTAATATCAATAGTATTCGTGCTCGAATCCCTCAATTAGAAGCCTTGAGTAGCGCCTACCAACCCGCCGTCATCGGTTTGCAAGAAACCAAGGTGCAAGACTTGGAGTTTCCTATAGAAGAAACCCAACGCTTAGGCTACCAAACCATATTCCACGGCCAAAAGGGCCATTATGGGGTAGCGTTAATGACTAACCTACCCATATTAAAAGAAATAAAAGGTCTACCCGGCGACACACAAGACTCGCAGCGGCGCCTAGTTGGCGCTTTGCTACAGTTAGATAACGGCGAAACCATGACGGTGCTCAATGGCTACTTCCCCCAAGGTGAAAACATAGACCATGCAACTAAGTTTCCAGCAAAAAGAGACTTCTACGCGGGCCTAACTAGGTTTCTCAACGAGCACTATAAAGCCAGTGATCACCTTGTGGTTATGGGAGACATTAATATTGCCGCTACAGATATAGATATTGGTATTGGCGAAGACAACAAAAAACGTTGGCTAAAAACTGGCAAAGCAAGCTTCCAGCCAGTAGAGCGCGAGTGGCTAGAGCGGCTTATGCAGTTTGGCTTTACCGATAGTTACCGAGCACTGCACCCACAAGAGCAACAATACTCGTGGTTTGATTACCGCAGTAAAGGCTTTGATAGAGAGCCACGCCGAGGCTTAAGAATTGATCAAATCTTGCTCACTAACAGTCTGCAAAACCGTTGTTTAGAAGCGGGAATTGATTATCAGGTGCGGGGCATGGAAAAACCATCAGACCACTGCCCTATTTTTGTTAAATTGGATTTATAATAAAGTGATATAAGAATTTCAAACGAAATACTATTTCGTTATAATAAACCTACGCTATATATGGCACTGCAACTCAGAGAGTGCCAATTAAACGCTTACTTCAAAAAGCAGTAGTTATAAGTGCAGAGATAATCGCCTATGTCAAACACCAACCATCAAGCCGCCGAAGACCTTAAGCGCAACGCCAAAATTGCAGCCACTATGCTTAAGGCCATTGCCAATGAAAGCCGGCTGCTGATTTTATGTAATTTAGAAGGCAAAGAGCTTTGCGTTACCGAACTCAATGATCATTTAGACTTAAGCCAGTCTGCCCTATCACAGCATTTAGCCGTATTGCGCAAAGATGGCTTGGTAAAAACTCGGCGTGAGTCACAAACCATCTACTACTCCCTGTCAGATGTTCGTGCCTCTAAGGTTATTAAAACGCTACACGAACTCTATTGCTCTTAAATTATCCGCTTGCCTCCCCACCTACGGGGAAGGCATCTCAAGATCAAATATTTTGCCTGGATTCATCAAATTTTGTGGATCCAAGGCACGTTTAATAAGCGCCATGGTGTGCACTGCTCCAGTGCCATGCTCTTCTAATAAATAGCCCTTCTTCCTTAAACCAATACCATGCTCGCCCGTACAGGTGCCTTGCAAAGCTAATGCCTGCTGTACTAAATAATGGCTCAGCTGTTTTGCGGCGGCCACTTGGGCTTGGTCCTGTGGGTGATAGGGAATCAGCAAGTGAAAATTTCCATCGCCCACATGCCCCACTAGGGGGCAATTAAAGCCCAACTCATGAGCTTTGGCTTCAGCCAGCTCAATACACTGTGCCAGTTTGGATATGGGCACACACACATCGGTGCTGATCACGCTAGCACCAGGGTTTAACGCCAAGCCCGCAAAATAGGCTTTGTGTCTTGCTGTCCAGAGCTCGTTGCGTTCTTCTAGGGTATTCGCCCAACGGAAATCTTCGCTGTCATATTCTTGCGCCACGGCTTCCACCATGGCTACCTGCTCTTCTACACTGGCTTTAGAGCCATGAAATTCCATAAACAAGGTGGGCTTGGCGGCAAAACCTTGCAACTTGGAGTACTCAATACAGGCTTCCATTTGCCGTGCATTAAGCAACTCAATGCGCGCTAAGGGCACCGCCAACTGCATACATTCAATCACGCATTGGGCAGCCTGGCTAACCGTGGCGAAACTACACACTGCAGCGCGTATCTGTTCGGGCACGGGAAATATGCGTAACCTTAACTCGGTAATGATACCCAGAGTGCCTTCGGCGCCTACATAGAGGTGCGTTAAGTCGTAACCGGCGGCGCTTTTTCTTGCCCGGCCTCCAGTAGTAATAATATCGCCAGTAGCAGTAACCACGGTTAAACCTAACACCACTTCTTTCATGGTGCCATAGCGCACCGCGTTGGTGCCCGAAGCTCGGGTAGAAGCCATGCCGCCCAAACTGGCATTGGCACCAGGGTCTAGGGGGAAAAACAAACCACTGGTTTTTAAGGCATAGTTTAGGGCCTCGCGGGTTACCCCCGCTTCAACTTTAACGTCAAAATCCTCGGCGTTAATGTCCAGCACCTGATCCATACCCATTAGATCAAAACTCACACCACCATTAACAGCAACCAAATGCCCCTCTAAGGAAGTGCCTGCTCCAAAGGCAATCATGGGTATAGCGTACTCACTGCAAATACTCACGGCACGGGCAACCTCTGCTGTACTGGTGAGGCTTAATACCGCGTCGGGTAATAAGTCAGTTGCATAGGACTCGCCGGCGCTGTGTTCTTGGCGGGCATTGTTATTATCACTGTATTGACTGCCAAACATTTGCTGCAGCTGCAACAAGCCATCTTGCTTTGTGTTCATGAACTAAACCCTAAAATGATGAAGTTGCGCTGGACTTGGCAATGCCGCCATCGGCGCGGTCTCGATTAGTAAAAAACTGCATATCATCAGGCACTCTACTCAAACTTGGCAATTGCATCCAAATGCGTAACAACAAGCGGTATTTGCTAATGTCTTGCCAGTCTTCATAATCCGTTCGCGCATGCATCAAAAATCGATTGTTAACAAACTGCATGTCGCCAGGTTGGAGCATGGTTTCTAAGTATAATTCTGTACGGTTCCACAATACATCTTTAATGGCCGCTTGGGCCACCACTTCAATGTGATCAGATGGCACTTGATCACGCTCTTGGTAAAATTCACTAAAGCCTGGAATATAGTGGGCCATAAACTCACCATCATTGGCGAACTTAAACACCGGTATAGAGTAAGGGGTATACAGTTCCGTGTCACCACGATCGGGAGTGGTACGCATGTAAGGGTAGCCTTGATACAAGGTTTGCATCAATACAGGGTGTTCTTGCAGCAACACATTGTGTACCGTTGCGGCACTCATAACACGGCTCAAACCTCCTGTTTTGCCCTGCCTAATGGACATTAGGCCTGTCACATCTGCGGTGGGATCACGGTGCATAATAAACTCGCCACCATTATGATAGGGTCGTCGATCTTCTGGGTCTTGCTTATCAATTACTTCACCAATGTAATCGCCACGATAGCTTTGTGATACCGGTATGCCAAGATGCAAGGCAATGGCAAAGTAGGCTAGCTTGGCTTGTTCTATACTGTATTGCGCCACTTCAAAGCCAGATAGCTTGGCTAAACCTCGGCCATAGCCAAGTACTTGTTGTATGTCTGCCGCCATGGCAACAAAAGAAGGCAGGTGAAAATCTGCTTTACTTAACTGCTCAAAGTTAACTTCACAGCCATCAAACTGGCCTATGGCTTGGTGTAACTCAGCTTTCATTTGGCTGGATAAGGTGAACAGCCAACTGTCATCGGCCTCTATTTCTTGCTTATCCCATACCGCTGAGCCAGTCACTGGCTGCATTTTTTGGCCACTTCCGGCAAATGTCTTCTGCATTTTCTTATTCTCGTAATGGTTAATGTGCCATTACTGTAGAACTTTTCTTGAAATATAAAAAATACATAATTAGTATAGCTAACCATATAATATTCTTATGGCTTTGTTATGGATTAATTATGAACCTCAAACAACTCAGTTACTTTCTAAAAATCGCAGAAATGGGTAGCTTGTCGGCGGCGGCGCGGGCTTTGTACGTTGCTCAACCGGCACTGAGCCTACAGATTGCCAATTTAGAAGCCGAGCTAGAAACACAGTTATTCATCCGCAGTGTCAAAGGCGTACAGCTGACCCGCGCCGGTGAAAAGTTGCTCGATCACGCCCTCGTCATTACCCGCCAGGTAGATGCGGCTAAAGACCACATACGCTCTGACACATTTTCGCCTCGAGGTGAAGTGCGATTAGTCATTGATGGATCGAAAGCTTACACCCTGCTCGCCCCTTTGCTACAACGCTGCACCGATCAATACCCCGACATCCAGTTACATATAACGGATGCCATGAGCACCCATGCCGCGCAGGCGCTCACGGCAGGCAAAGTAGACATGGCGCTGATACCAGGAGCCTCAGACCTGCGAGACGTAGATGTCACCCCTTTGTATCAGGAGCCTCTGCACCTGATCGGCAAAGATTTAGCCCCATATGGGAATCAAGGCTGTATTAATTTCGACCAATTGCATCAATTCCCTTTAGTAGCGCCGAGCAAAGGCTTTAACTTGCGTCACCACTTGGATGAGTCCGCCTTGCAAGCCCAGCATCCGCTCAACATCAAATATCAACAAGATACGGGCTTGTCCCTACGCTGCCTCACTCACCATGGCATGGCCTTTGCCATTTTGCCCTTAGACGTAATGGCCACCGAGTTGAAACTGGGTGAGTTGCAGTCTCTTAAGGTGGTGAATCCCACCATTGAGCGGGTACATTCATTGGTGCAGCTAGCCAAACGGCCGCCCTCAAATGCAATGCAGGCCGTTAGCGAGTTGTTAATTAAGCTGATTGCTAACTTGTGTGAGGATGGCACCCTAGACGGCAAACCTTTGATACATAAAAAGCCCCCGCCTAGTGACCTAGGCGAGGGCTTTTGAAGTGTTTTGCTAGCAAGAGCTAGCGTGAGCTTAAGCGCTTAGTTCCAACAACAATTTGTTAAGGCGTGAAACGTAGGCCGCAGGGTCATCCAGCTGACCGCCTTCGGCCAGTTGGGCTTGATCAAACAACACCCGAGCCAATTCACCAAAGCGGTCTTCATCGGCTTCGTCGTTAAGCTTAGCCACCAAAGGATGCTCTGGATTAAGCTCAAAGGTTGGCTTGGATGATGGCATGGCTTGGCCTGCAGCTTCCATAATGCGACGCATTTGTAGGCCCATGTCTTGCTCGCCCACTACCAAACAGGCAGGAGAGTCAGTTAAACGATGGGTAATGCGTACGCTGTCTACCTGGTCTGCCAAAAGGGTTTGAACCCGCTCAACCAAACCTTCAAATTGCTTAGCTTGCTCTTCATGTTCTTTCTTTTCGGCTTCGTCTTCCACTTCACCTAGGTCAAGGGCGCCTTTAGCAACGTCTTGTAGCTGGGTGCCGTCAAATTCCATCATGTGCGACATCAACCACTCGTCTACCCGCTCAGACAACAATAATACTTCAATGCCTTTCTTGCGGAAAATCTCCAAGTGCGGGCTATTCTTAGCCGTGTTGTGGTTGTCGGCAACCACATAGTAAATCTTGTCTTGACCTTCCTGCATGCGGCCTTTGTAGTCTGCCAAGCTGTGGCTTTGTTCGGTTTTGTCGTCGTTACTAGACGCAAAACGCAACAAGTTGGCAATCTTGTCTTTATTGCCGTGGTCTTCGGCCGGGCCTTCTTTCATTACCTGGCCAAATTCCGTCCAAAACTTAGCGTAATCTTCAGGCTTCTTTTTAGCCATTTTTTCTAGTATATCAAGCACACGCTTAGTTAATGCAGAACGCATGGAGTCGATGACGGGGTCTTTTTGCAGAATCTCACGGGACACGTTAAGAGACAAATCGTTGCTGTCTACCACGCCCTTAATAAAGCGTAAGTACATAGGCAAAAACTGCTCGGCTTCATCCATGATGTATACGCGCTGTACGTATAACTTTAAACCACGGGTGGCTTCACGCTGCCACATGTCCATAGGCGCTTTGGCAGGAATATACAGTAAGCTAGTGTAATCAAACTTACCTTCCACCTTGTTGTGAGACCAAGTTAGCGGCTCATTAAAGTCATGGGATACATGCTTGTAAAACTCTTGATACTCTTCGTCCTTAATCTCGCTGCGAGACTTAGTCCAAAGGGCAGTAGCCGAGTTAACTGTTTCTTCTTCAGGCTCTTGCTTGTCTGCATCTTCGCCGTAATGTTCTTTCATCATGATTACTGGAATGGAGATGTGATCAGAGTACTTGCGCACTAAGCTACGTAAACGAAAGCCTTCGGCAAATTCTGTTTCATCAGCTTTAAGGTGAAGAATAACATCGGTGCCACGGCCCAACTTTTCAACTTGAGAGATATCAAACTCGCCCTCGCCCTTGGAGCGCCAATGAACACCTTCAGAAACGTCTGCACCGGCTTTACGGGTAATCACTTCAACTTCATCGGCAACGATGAATGAAGAGTAAAAACCAACCCCAAACTGGCCGATTAACTGGGAATCTTTTTGCTGATCACCGGTGAGGTTTTGTAAGAACTCAGAGGTGCCAGACTTAGCAATAGTACCCAAGTGGTCGATCACGTTGGCGCGATCCATGCCAATACCATTGTCGCTGATGGTTAGCGTTTTGGCTTCTTTATCAAAAGTAATACGTATGGCCAGGTCACTGTCATCACCGTACAGGCTGCCATCGGATACCGCAGCAAAACGCATCTTGTCAGCGGCATCTGAGGCGTTAGAAATAAGCTCACGTAAGAAGATTTCCTTGTTGCTGTACAAGGAATGAACCATCAAATGCAGCAGTTGTTTAACTTCCGTTTGAAAGCCTAAAGTTTCGGTTTGGGTATCGGTGCTCATGGAATATTGTATCTCCGTAAATCCTGGGCTGCGCATGGTGCGCTATGTTAACTAGTACGCAAACAATGATGGGGGTAGCTTAAACAATTTCAAGCCACCAAGCCCATATTAGGGCGAGTTAATGCAGTTTTATACTTCCTCACCTAGCAAAAAATGGGTTCTGGCCGTGGCGATGGGTTGCGCATGATCAGTTTGCCAAGCATGCACAGTAACATTGGCAATACGTTTGCCCTGGCGCACTATCCCACAGCGGGCATAAGTGGGCTTAACACCGGCAGCGCGAATATAGTCAATGGAGAAATCGATAATCTTAGGTAAGGTGGGCTGCTCGCTAGTAAGCATCTGTGCCAGTGCTGCGGCCACTTCCATAAAGCCAGCCACCACCCCACCATGCAAGGCCGGAGTAATAGGGTTACCCACATTAGTGGGCTCGGTACTCAAGGTGAACAACCAGCCTTGATCGTCTTGGCTAATAGAGACACCAATCAACTTGGCATAGGGAATATAGGCCAACAAAGCGCTGTAATCGCCCTTCTGCTTAGCCGTTTCGATCAACTGTTTCAAGCTCATAAGATCGCCTCCTTAGAGCCGATTTTCACAAACCCAGTTTTGCCCCAGGTTTTGCCACTGCGCATAAAGGTTGCTACACAATGCACAATGGGGTCATTAGGGTCATCTTGATAGGCATAACCCCGCGCAAAACACACACTTCGAGTAACCTTGTAGCATTCGGCCCAGGCAAAAATTGAGCCTTTGACATTAGCTCGGCGCATGTGATCTATGCGTAAATCCAGAGTTGGACAAAATTCGGGTTGCGGCAAGGCTGCGGTAATGGAAAAGCCACACACGGTATCCATCATGGTGGTGAGAATACCACCGTGAATATACCCTTGCGGGTCCATACCAGAAAGCTCTGGGTTATAAGGCAACTCCAAGGTCAGTTGATCATCCGAGGCGTTAACTATTTTCATACCCAACTTTTTGCAATGGGGCAAAATCTGCAAAAAATTATTGGCTTTAGCAAGGCGTGATTGGTTATCCATGACTCCCCTTCAGCTCCCTTGAGCTATATGCAAGCTATATGAGGTGATAGTCTACCAAGGTTTTGCGGTTCTTCGAGTCATTAGAACCCATTAGTTCTGCCACCGAGCTAGAGCTAAATTCGCGGCTATAAAGAATATAAACTACCATCGTGGTGGTAACCATAAACACCGCTGGGTGCACGGTCCAGGTGAGTACTGCAAGGCTGTAGTAATAAGCCCTTAAGCCAAAGTTGAAGTTGTTGGCGGCCATAGTAAGGATTTTAGCCGCGCGGTTAACATGATCCATTAGCGCTTCATCGTCGGCAATGTCGCCATGCACTACGGGGGCACTGGAAATTAATACCGTGGCAAAGCCATATTGGCGTAAGCTCCAAGTAAACTTAAAGAAGGCATAGACAAACATGAGTGCCAAAAAGAAGATTTTAAACTGCCATTCTAGGGCCGATTGTGGCGGCAACATGGGAATGCCCCGCACTATGTGTACCACGTCATCGGTACGGCCTATTAAAGTTACCAGGCCCGCTAGAATAAGCAGGCTAGAGGATGCAAATAAGGTAACGTATCTTTCTAGGTTAGCCACCGCGCCTATGTCTGCCATGCGCATGTCGCGGCCGATCATACGCACCATCCAACGCTGGCGATAAGCGTGCAACACCCCCGTTAAGGAAGCTTTACGGCGTGAGGCCTTAATGGCGTAGGTTTGATAACCCAGCACGGCAACTACAAACCATACCAAGGCCACTAGGTTCCCAACTTGGTCAACGAGCAATGCACTTACAAAGTCGGTAATTTCTGCCATGGGTTTGTTGCCTACGCTTCGCTTTCGTCTACATGTTGTTGATACACCGATGTTTGCTTTTTCTTAGTTGCCAAACCCCTTTGCTTGCGGGTCTGATAACTATTAGCAGAAAAGGCCTTAGGCGCAGGCTTCTTCTTTTTGTTGGGGTTAAAGGTTACCCCGGCAACGGCGGGCATTTTTTTCTTGGCACGGGTCATAATTGGTCGGTACTGTAAATGAATCTATATGCTACGCATTTTATCACGCTTCGCTTGTGCTTTGTAAGGCAATCAATCGATCGCAAGCGCCATGCTTTGCTCATACTGAGCCGCCATCACGGGCCATTCTAGATGCTCTAACTTAGGTATGGTGTGTTTATTCGACTCTAGTAAGCTTGCCTGTTGTTGTATCAAATCAACGGCCGCTTTGGCTTCTAGTTGAATATCGTCCGCATCTGATGGGTATAAATAATCATCAGCAAACAGTTCCGCATAAACCAAGCGTTTAGGCAAAATTGGAATACAGCCTAGCTGCACGGCTTCTAACACCGCTAAGCCCTGAAACTCATGCAGTGCCGTTGATAACACCATGTCTGCCCCAGCTAGCCAGGTTAAGTATTGCTGGCGAGACTCTGCGAAACCACTATGCACTATTTGTTGGCTAAACTGAGTTTGGATTTGCTCAAATTCCTGCGGCGAATTTCTAAACTTCTGGCCCAAAATACAAATATTAAAATGCACTTTGCGGGCTTTAAGTTCATGCAGAATAGCCAACAATTGCAGCGGCCCTTTGTCATATTCCCAACGTGCCGCCCATACCAAGCGCAGTGGCTGCTGCTTGCTGTGCTGTGGCCATAGGCTAGCACCCAGCTCTTGGCCAGCTAAGGCAGTTAATGGCACGGCTAGCACCTGGCTCTTGTTAAGCAGCAGCTGGGGCACATCTACGGGCATTTTGTCGGGTAGTTGCTGCAACAATTCAGCTACACCCAATAGAAAACTATGGCGATTGTATTGGCTGTTAAACAGCAAACGATCTGCCGCTAAAGCGCCATAAAGGGTGACCATTTTTGGGTCTAGATTATGGCTTTGGTTGACACGGTTGGCATGGTTGGACGGGTAAACAAACTGGTTTTCATGAAAGTACATGAGGCATGGAATATTGGCCAAGTGTGGCACCATGCCCTTAAGCGAGGCTAAATCCACCATGGAGGTAGCGATAATGAGTTCGTAGGGCTGCTCTAACACCGCCCTTTCACCCAAGGCCCATTGCATGCTATTGCCACGAATACGCCAGCTAAAATGCCGCCCAGGCAATACCAACTCAGTCCAGTCGTGGTGTGCCAGTTGAGCCACCAAACTTTGACGCCAATATTTGTGGCTTTGAGCATCATAGGCCGACAATAATAAAATGCGCACGGGCTAAACTAACTTATTGAGGAAACGTGAAACCAAGCTACAAAACAATTCTGGTTTCTCGGCATGCAGCCAATGGCCACAATCGGTCATGATTTTGAGTTGGGCTTGGGGCAATAAGGCGTCAAAATCTGCTTTGTGCTGTGGCAGTATGTAAGCGGATGCAGAGCCTTTAAGCACTAAGGTAGGCCCGGTGTAGGCCTGGCCCGTAGGCGCAGCACTAATAGCTGGGTAATTCGCCTCAATAGCCGTTAAATTGTAACGATAGGCAAACTGGCCTGCTGCATTGCGATATAGGCTTTTGAGCAAAAACTGACACACCCTTGGATCTGCTTCGTATTCGCTCAGCTGACCCAAGGCTTGTTTGCGGGAGCTTAGGTTAGCTAAATCAATGGCCTTAAGGCCTGCAATAATGGCGTCATGCCTTGGCGTATAAACCACTGGGGCAATATCAGCCACCAACAAACTGCGTAAGTAATGGGGCTGATTAAAGGCAATTTGCATGGCCACCTTACCACCCATGGAATGGCCCAGCAGATCCACTTGCTGTAAACCTAAACCATCTAGGCTAGTGACAACGTCCGCAGCCATGGCGGCGTAATCTATGTGCTCATGATGTGGCGACATGCCATGGTTGCGCAAGTCCATGGTAATCACGTGGCGCTCTTGAGCCCACAGCAAAACTTGGCTACGCCAGTTGTCTTGGGCACCAAACAAGCCGTGCAGCACCACCAGTGGGTTGCCGCCTTGGGGGTTAAATTGTTGGCTCTTAAGTTGCATTTAACGCCTTAGTTCACTTCAACTTCAACTTCTTCCACGGGAATCTCAAAGTCGTGCACTTGTTGCCAGCCTTGGTTAGGCTGCCTTTCCCATACGGTACCAGCATTGTGGTCTAACAAGGCATCTAGGCTGCCATCGGCTTCGCACATGGGGGCTAAGGGGAAGGGTTCTAAGTTGGCAAATTCGGCCAGAAACTTTGCCGTTTCATAGCCGGTAAACAGGCGCCAGCCCGTATCATTGCCGTGTTCGGGAATGGTTTTGTACATAAAGCGTACCGGCAAGGCCTTGTCACCCAGGGCCAATTTAGAGACCCTGGCCATGTGACCATGGCGGGTCTGGCGCTTTTGCTCGGCCTTTGGCTCAGTCATGGCCTAATCCGTTAAACCAAGGTGGGCTGCATGGTAGCGCAAATGTTCTTCAATAAAACTACTGATGTAATAATAGCTGTGATCGTAGCCTTCACGTTCGCGGTAATCCAAGGGATAACTTAGGCTTTCGCAGGTGGCATTAAACACCGTAGGCATAAGCTGATCGGCATAAAACGGGTCTGCAGTACCCTGATCAATAAGCAATGCTTGTGGCTTGATGCCAGCGGCGCAGTTGCTTTGCAGCAGTTGATTGGCATCCCATGCGGCCCATGTAGACTCATCTGACCCCAAGTATGCCGTTAGGCCTTTTTGGCCCCACGGGCACTGAGCGGGTGAGCTAATGGGTGCAAAAGCCGACACTGAGGCGTACTTACCTGGGTTTTTAAGAGCGCAAATCAAGGCCCCGTGGCCACCCATGGAATGGCCACTAATGGCAGCCTTATCACTAACGGCATAGTTGCCAGTAATGAGTGCTGGCAATTCCTGCGTCACATAGCTGTACATATTGTAAGCTTTGGACCAAGGTGCTTGGCTGGCATCAACATAAAAGCCTGCGCCTGTGCCTAGGTCGTAGGCTTCGTCTTCACCTTCTACGGCGGCGTCTCTGGGGCTGGTGTCGGGCATGACTATGGCCATGCCTAGTTCTGCGGCAAGGGCAAAAGCGCCAGCCTTTTGGCTGAAGTTTTCGTCGTTACAGGTTAAACCCGACAACCAATAAAGTGCAGGTACCTTTGTTTGCTCTGCTGAGCCCTGCTGCGCTTGGGGTGGCAAAAAGATGGCAAAGGTCATGTTGCCATTGCAAACAGCAGATGGATGTTGCACGCGCAACAAGCGACCACCGTGAACCTTAACTTCAGAAACAGTATTTAACGACATGCTGGCATCCACTTAAAATATGATTACAGAGCGAATGCTTTCGCCACTGTGCATTAGATCAAAGGCCTTATTGATATCTTCTAGGCCCATGGTGTGGGTAACCATTGGATCGATCTTGATATCACCAGCCATGTAACGTTCTACGTAATCAGGCAATTGGCTGCGGCCTTTAACACCACCAAAGGCGGTACCGCGCCAGCTGCGACCGGTAACCAATTGGAATGGACGGGTGCTAATTTCTTGTCCTGCGCCAGCCACACCAATGATGATGGATTCACCCCAGCCCTTATGACAGCACTCTAAGGCAGAGCGCATAACATTAACGTTACCAATACATTCAAACGAGTAGTCCACGCCGCCGTCGGTTAGATCAACGATAACGTCTTGAATGGGTGCATCATATTTTTTAGGGTTAATGCAATCGGTGGCACCGAGCATTTTTGCCATTTCAAACTTGTCTTCGTTTATGTCAATAACAATAATACGCCCAGCGCCGGCCATAACCGCACCCTGCACTACGCTTAAGCCAATGCCGCCCATGCCGAACACGGCTACAGAATCGCCAGGCTGCACCTTAGCTGTATTTAATACTGCGCCAATACCCGTGGTGATACCACAACCCAATAAACACACTTTATCTAAGGGTGCAGCTTTGTTGATCTTGGCTAAGGCAATTTCTGGCACTACGGTGTATTCAGAAAAAGTGGATGTGCCCATGTAGTGGAATAAGGTTTCGCCATCAAGGGAGAAGCGACTTGTGCCATCTGGCATAAGGCCTTTACCCTGGGTGCCACGAATGGCTTGGCATAAGTTGGTTTTGCCAGATAAGCAAAACTTGCACTGGCCACATTCTGGCGTGTACAAAGGAATCACATGATCACCTACGGCAAGGCTAGTTACCCCCGCACCAATTTCCTCAACCACACCACCACCTTCGTGGCCGAGTACAGACGGGAAAATGCCTTCTGGATCATCACCAGACAAAGTAAAGGCATCGGTATGACAAACCCCTGTGGCGACCATACGTACCAAAACTTCACTGGCCTTAGGGCCTTGTACGTCAATTTCGGCGATGGTTAAAGGTTGGCCCTTGGCCAATGCGACTGCTGCTTTAGATTTCATGTGTCACCTATTATGTGGGTAAATTTTGTTGTTGATGCCATTGGACTAAGTCTGAGGCACTGCCCTTTACCACCACACGCTCTTGCTTGAGCGACAATTGATAGTCGTACATAGGGTCATAATAATGGGTTAATAAATAGCTGATCCAGTGTTTGTGAGCGGCTAGGTCTTGGTGCTGCGATTGTTGCTCAAGCGCATGGTCTAATAAAGCATCCACTTGTTTATACGCTGCGCCACCGAGGCGTTTACGAATTCGGAATATACTCTGTTTCAGGTCTGTAGAAAAGGTCTCAAAAGCACTATTTTCATCCGCTAAATGAGCCTGCCAGGCGGCGATGGCTTTTACCACGTATTCAACTCGCAAGCGCTCCACGCGGGCTTCAAAATCGTCTTCCAATACCATAATGGGCGAGGCTTTAAGTTTGGCCTGCAAACTAAGGGGTAATAAGCAGCGGCCAATGAGGCGGCTCTCGTCTTCATAAACCACCCCAACACCTGCCTGCTGGTGTAAATGCATGAGGGTAATGGCCAAGCTATTTTCAAAATCAATTTGGCTGGGCTGTTCGCCAATGTTTTTACCAAAGCTTGAGCCCCGGTGCTGAGCCAGGCCTTCTAAGTCTATGGTGCGCTCAAAACGCGGCAGTATCTCGGTTTTACCGGTGCCTGTGCGGCCGCTTAATACCCATGCAGGTATTTGTTCCACTAGGCTGTCTAAGCGATCAATCAAATGGCTGCGCAAGGCTTTATAGCCGCCTTCTACAAAGGGAATATTAATGCCTACCTCGGCTAACCATTGCTGGCTTACCTTAGACCTAAGGCCGCCACGAAAGCAATACAACACGGCATTAGGCTGCTGGCTAACAAAGCTACGCCAAGCGTCTACTCGCTGCTGCTTAATAGCACCATGCACCAACTCGTGCCCCAGGGCAATGGCAGCTTCTTGGCCTTGCTGTTTATAGCAAGTGCCTATTTGTTGGCGCTCATCATCGTTCATGAGGGGCAGGTTTTGAACTTTGGGGAAAGCGCCTTTTTCAAATTCAATGGGTGCGCGCACGTCAAACATAGGTGTCTGGTCAAGCAATAACTGGTCGAATTGACTGGCGCTTATGTTGGTAGGCATCTTGGTTGGCGATGTATTGGCCACCTTAAACCACCTCTACCCAGGCTTGTGTGTCGGCCTTGGCTTTAAGTTCACCTACCCAATAACAGGCCTGGCCAGCTTGCTGGCAAATTTGTTCGGCCTGGGCAAGTTGATCCGGCGCTACGGCTACTAGCAGGCCACCGCTGGTTTGAGGGTCACACAGTATATTCAACTGGGTCTCGCTAAGGGTGCCTAGTTTGTAGCCATAGCTAGCAAAGTTACGGCCACTGCCGCCGGGTACGCAATCTTGCTCAAGGTAATGGCTTAGGTCGGTAAGCAAAGGCACCTTGGCAAATTCAACTTGAGCTTGTAGCTGGCTGCCTTCGCAAACTTCGAGCAAATGCCCCATAAAGCCAAAACCAGTCACATCGGTCATGGCGTGCACGCCCGACAAAGGCGCTAACTTGGCACCAATGTCATTCAGCTTAACCATATTGTCACGGGCCATGTTAACGTCTTGCGGACGCAAAATGCCGCGTTTTTCTGCGGTGGTTAAAATACCCACTCCCAAAGGTTTGGTGAGCAGTAGTTGATCACCCTCTTGGGCTTGATCGTTACGCTTGAGTTGCTTTAAATCCACCCTGCCCGTTACGGCTAAACCAAAGATAGGTTCTGGTGAATCGATGCTATGACCACCGGCTAAACAAATGTTTGCCTGGGCACAAACAGAACGTGCGCCGTCGATTACTTGGGCGGCAATATCGGCTGCTAATTTATCCACCGGCCAGCCCAAAATGGCAATGGCCATTAGTGGTTGGCCACCCATAGCATACACATCGCTAATGGCATTGGCGGCGGCCACACGGCCAAAGTCGAAGGGATCATCGACAATAGGCATAAAGAAGTCTGTAGTACTCACCACGCCAGTGCCGTCACCTAGATCAAACACGGCCGCGTCATCGCGGCTCTCGTTACCCACAATCAGATTAGGGTGGGTAAATTTGGGCAGCTTAGACTGCAACATGGTGTCCAGCACTTGGGGTGAAATCTTACAACCACAACCTGCACCGTGACTGTATTGGGTGAGTTTAACGTCGCTCATAGTAACCTTATCTTGATAAAAAGCTAACAGCAGTGCGCAAGTATACCGCTATGCGTTTAGGTAGTTAAGCGCCAGTTGCCGCACTTGGCGTTGATGGGCCTTTTTGCTTAATTGGCCAGGGTTGATGATTTGCGCCCGTTCTTCTGCCTTACTTAGCACTTCATGCAACAGATACAAAGAGCCATAAAAGGCCCCGCTGTCCTTGCCTAGAAGCTGTAGCAAGCGCCTCTGTTGCTGTTTGTCTAAGCCATTATTGGCTTTGAGATGACTATTTGTAAGCTGTGCCCATACGGGTGTACTTATCTGGGCAAACCAGGTGTCTTTTGCAAACGCTAAATAGCCTTGCAAGTGACTATGTAACGCACCGGCTAACTCAACAGCGGCCTTAGATAGTGGCAACATCACCTGCACGCTATTAAGCCCCGTGGCAGCGTCGACCTTAACGCCAAACCACACAGCTTGATAAGCGTTGCTGTACCAAAAGTTGAGCAGCTCAGGGGCGGCGGCAAAGCTTGCACCTAAGTAATCTAACTGCTGCTCAGCAGCCAACTGCTGCAATTGCGCCAACATGCGGCAACCTAGGCCTAAACCCTGTAGCTTGGGCAATACTGCAAGCCGCTGTATACGCCAACTGCACAACTGCGCTGCCTGCGCAAAACCTGCCTGCTGAGCTAGAATTTGGGCCAACAAGTGACCTTGCACTCGGCGCTGCCCTAGCTCTACCTGACCCGCTAATTCAACGTCAAAACCGCCCTCTACACTTATCCATGCCACCCCAACAATCTGTTTGCCGAGCAGCCACACATGCACTTGAGCCGTGCCATGGTCGAGCAACTGACGCAAATCCTGAGGTGTGGTTTGGTAATGGGCCAGCATCAACAAGCCATACACTTGGTGCAGCAAGTGGCTATTACCCGCTAAAGTTGCATTGCTTAGGCACTGATGTTGCAGGCCCTGCAAATCTGCCTTATCGGTGTTTTTATGAAGCAGCTGCTGGTCTTTTTGTTGACCTGTCTGTTGGCATATCTGCTGATCGCAAAGAAAGCTTTGCAGCACCATGGCCTCAAGGGGGTCGTTAACACTCCAGCGCATGGGCTGGTGTAAGCTTAGCTGCTTTACTGGCCGGCCTAAATCAGCCAGCAAGCGTGGCAATTTGAGCCGATAGCCCTGGCCACTACCTTCGTAGCCATCTTGGGTGGAACACAACACCAATAATTCATACGTTTGGGCCAATAGAGCCAGCTGCGATAACGGCAAAGCTGCTGCTTCGTCCACAATTAGCATACCTGCCTGTGGCTTATGGGCCAACAATGCATCTACCGCCCAAAAATTGATGGGGTCAGCACCCGCAGTAAACTGCATGCTGGCGAAGGCCCTTTTGCTGGGAGCAGTAACTAACACGGGTCCATATTGAAGTGTGTTAGTTCGATCTGTGTTGCTTAGGGCTGCGACCACCCAGCCTAAACAGCTAGATTTGCCACGCCCACGCTTAGCGTTAAGGCAATATACCGCAGGCTCTTGGCTATTATAAGCCTGTATCAGTTGATGTATTATTTGGCTTTGTTGGGGGCTTGGTTGCAGTGCGGGCTGGGTTGCCAATGGCATTTTTTCGGGGCGTGTTAAGAGTGGCTTAAGTTCAGTGTTTAAGCCCAAACCATGGTAAACATAAATAGCGTCATGGCTAGGCCAAAGGTTAATCCACCAGCGTTTAAAAAAGGAATAGCTGTGGTCTGGGGTTTGCTCATAAGCGAGCAGCTGCTGGTCGCCATGGTGCACCCATTGATCCAACTCAGGCACCAGTAACACCAGTACACCACCCGCCTCTATGGTGCCACTTAAGGCACAAAAGGCAGTTGCATTAAATTCTTCATGGGCATTGTAAATCACCCCGCATCGGTTGCTGCCTAAGGCTTGGTTCGCTTGAGTAGCAGTTAACGCTGAGCCTAAGTCTGGACTTTTGCTAGCCAGCCTAGGGTTAAGCCACAAACAAGGCCCTATAGTGTGCTCCAATGCTTGGGCATAATCACAAGCCAAGGCTTCATCCATAGCCAACACCAACATTAAGCGGTGGCCTCGTGAGCGGGCGGTGGCAATATGAGCATCCAAGTTGTGCCAATGCGTTAACAATTGCAAAACAGCAGATCCTAGGTGGCGAAAGCGGGGTTTTATTGTACACTGCTTATACATCAAGCAACCAGTTAAACCCGCTTCGAGCAACATTATGCAACGACTTGCCGCCACCTGCCCCCACGACTGCCCCAGCGTTTGTGCCTTAGAGGTTGAGCGCATAGACAGCCATACCATAGGCGGTGTGTACGGCAACAAAAACCAAACCTATACCCAAGGTGTAATTTGCGCCAAAGTAGCGCGCTACAAAGACCGCATCCACCATGCCCAGCGTTTAACACAGCCCATGCTCCGCACAGGGGCAAAGGGCGTCGGTATAAAAGCTTACAAAACCATTAGCTGGGATGAAGCGTTAGACTTACTGGTAGAAAAATTTAGTCACATCACCAACAAATACGGTGCCGAAGCCATATGGCCCTATCACTACGCCGGTACCATGGGCTTAGTACAACGGGATTCCATCGACCGCCTTAGCCACAGCCTGGGCTATTCACGCCAAAAATCCACCATTTGTACAACTATAGCCGACGCGGGTTACATTGCCGGTACGGGCCTAAAGCGCGGCATTGACCCACGGGAAATTGAACACGCATCGCTGGTGATTATTTGGGGTGGCAACCCTGTGCATACGCAAATCAACGTTATGCACCATGTTAATAAGGCCTGCAAAAACAATGACGCCAAGCTCATTGTTATCGATCCTTATCGCACGGCCACTGCCAAAAAAGCCGATTTACACTTAATGCTCAAGCCAGGTACCGATGGCGCCCTTGCTTGTGCAGTAATGCATTGTTTGTTTCGGGATAAATATGCCGATTGGGATTACCTCAACCAATTTACCGATGACCCACAGGGTCTAGAGCAACATCTGCAGGACAAAACCCCAGCCTGGGCAGCAGCGATTACCGGCCTTGAGGAGCAAGACATAGAAACCTTTGCCTTGTGGTATGGCACTAATCCACAAGCCTTTATGCGCTTAGGTTATGGCTTTAGCCGCAGCCGCAACGGCGCTTTTAATATGCATGCCGCCAGCTGTTTACCCGCTATAACGGGGGCGTGGAAGCACCTAGGTGGCGGCGCCCTTTATAGCAATGCAGCTCTTTATCCAATGGATTTCACCTTAATCAAAGGCTTGGATGAGCTTGATTTGAGCAAGCGAGAACTAGACCAGTCGCGCATTGGGCCTATTCTCACCAACAACAAGCATGATTTACAGGGCAAGGGCCCTATCAAAGCTATCTTTATACAAAACACTAACCCCATGGTAGTGACGCCAGAATCTAACTTGGTGCGCCAAGGTTTTGAACGGGACGACTTGTTTATCTGTGTGCATGAACAATTTATGACCGAAACCGCGGCCATGGCAGACTTAGTGCTACCCGCTACCATGTTTTTAGAACACGACGACATCTACCTTGGCGGCGGCCACTCCCATGTGCAGCTGAGCCGTAAAATCATTGAACCACCAGGAGAATGTCGCAGTAACCTTTGGCTTATTAACCAACTAGGCCAGAGGTTAGGTAGCCAACACCCAGGTTTTAACATGTCGGCCTTAGAGTTAATGCAACACAGCGTGGCTGCGACGGGCAAGATCAATTGGCAAGATCTATGGCGCGACAATTGGGTAGACTGCGCATTGCCCTTTGAAGAGGCTCACTACCTTAATGGCTTTGGCCATGCCGATGGCAAATTTCATTTTCGCCACGGCTGGGATCAAGAGCTACTGGGCAAGGTTAGCTGTTCTGCTTTTCCTGAGCATGTGGCCATCACCGACCCCACCACGGCCAAACAGCGTTGGCGCTTGGTAACCGCACCTGCGCGGCATTTTTTGAACACCACCTTTACTGAGACACCCTTTTCTTTACGCTTAGAAAAGCAACCAGAATTGATGATTCATCCTAAGGATTGCTTAGCAATTGGCGTTAGCGATGGTGATAGGGTTGAAATTGGTAATCAGCGTGGCAGCCTTGAGCTGGTGGTTAAAGTCTTTGATGGCCTGCAGTTGGGCACTTTGATATGCGAATCTATATGGCCTAACCAAGCCTTTGCTGGCAATGTGGGTATCAACGCCCTGACCAGCGCCGAAGCCGCCTTACCCCATGGAGGTGCGGTGTTCCACGACACCAGCGTATGGTTAAAAGCCTGCGCTCAAACATCACCCCAGAATTAAAGGCTAGCTAGTAAACGCCCAAAGCCTGGCTTATTTAGGCTCACATTAAGTTGCTTTAATAGGTGCCAAGCCATCACTTGGTTACTTGATAAAAAGTAACAGCCATAGGTTTTTTCTAGAGACTCCAGCATGGCAAGGGCTTTGAAGTTGGTGCAGGAAATAAACACTGCATCAGGCACCTTATCCACCTGAGCCAGCAATTGCGCAATTAATTTAGCTAAGTGCGCAGGATCCATGGAACCAATATCACGATCCAGCTCTAAATTGAGGCTCCCCCAAGCTTGTATATTATGCCCTGTCTGGCTTAACGCCTGATAAAAAGGTTGGTTGACCGCCGCCACATAGGGCGATAGCACCACAATATCTTGCGCCTGAATATGCTTGAGTGCGGCTTTTACTGCGGTGAATGGGTTGCTGGTGGTTAAGCTTGCATCACCTTGTTGTAATAGCTGTTGAACTTTGTCTTCGCCGATCACCAAGCTTGCCGATGTACAGCCGTAAGCTATGGCATCCAGAGCTACATCGGGTAGAATCAGGCTCGCGCACTGACCAATTTGGCTGGCCATGGTGAGTAACGTGTCTGGGTTCACTTCGGCGGCACAAGCTAAGCGCGAGACTAAGATTTCAATAGGTAGGCCGGAAAATAGCTCACGCCACTCGGCTTCTATGACCATGTCTGTCGCCAGCACCACTAAACCTATGCGTAGAGGTTTGTTGGCGCTGCTTAAAAAGCGAGCCGTTAAGGGCTTACAGACATGTTCAAACGATGGCATGGGTTACATCCTAAGGCTAAAAATCAACTAGTGAGTGATGCTGTTACGCTGCAACTTAGACCAAGTGCGGCTAACCAAATGAGTTAAGCTAGTGGCAGCAGCTATGCCCAGCTTTTCGCCTACGGTCTTTTTAACTACATACTCTACGAGCAGTACATCTCCTTGGGCAACCGCCTCTTGCAGCACCTCATCGGAGGTGCCTAGGGCATCAATCAAGCCCAAATCAATGGCCTGTTGGCCATACCATACGTCGCCATTAGCCACTTCTTCTAGATCCAACTGAGGCCGCTGTTGATGCACCCATTGCTTAAACAAAGTATGGGTTTGTTGTAGGTCCTCTACAAATTTGTCACGGCCTTTACGGGTGTTTTCGCCCATAATAGTAAGGCTGCGTTTGTGCTCGCCTGCTGTGAGCACTTCTACATCGATGGAATGCTTCTTTAACAAACGGTGCACATTAGGTACTTCTGCCACCACGCCGATGGAACCCACTAAAGCAAATGGCGCCGCCACAATATTATTAGCCATGCAAGCCATCATGTAACCGCCACTGGCAGCCACCTGATCGACACAGATGGTTAGGGGGATGTTGGCTTTATTGATACGGGCAAGTTGTGAAGCCGCCAAACCATAGGTGTGCACCATGCCGCCGCTGGAGTCCAAGCGCATAATGATCTGGTCGGTGGTTTTAGCCACTGAGATAATAGCCGAAATTTCATGGCGTAAATGTTCCACTGCACTGGCCTTAATATCGCCATCAAAGTCTAAAACAAATACTCTTTTCTCTGTTTCACTAGAGGACAACTCATTGTCTGCATCGGTCTTGGTGCTGTCTTTAGAGCTCTCTTTAGCAACTTTGGCTTGCTTTTTGGCGTCGGCTTTGGCTTGCTTGGCTTTGAGTTTATCGGCCTTTTCTTGGCTTTTTCGAAGTTGCTTAAACTGGAACTTGTCCATCATGGCGTGATCTAAAGTGTCCGTCATGTCTTCAAATTCATCGCTTAAATTACGCACTTCAATGTGTCCCGACCTACTCTGATGGCGCCTATTTTGACCCGCCACCAGGGCCAGGCCAATGACCACTATAATGGCGATGCAAAAGGTTACAACCTTAGCTAAAAACAGCCCGTACTCGTATAAAAAATCTAACACTCAACGTCTCCAAATGTGGCACTGTTTTGCCAGTGGCCTTAATGCTTCTATTCTAGTCTAGTCTGCCGAAAAACCCTACCGCTAGATTGGGCCTATTTTGACCTCATATTGCTCAGCATCGATTCAAACGCTTGTTTGATTTTGTGTAAAAAAGAGCATAGAATCAAATTTTACAATCATTGACTAGGACTAAACCCATGACAGTAGCAGAACTTATGGCCAAAATGCAGTCAGCATTTATCGCCGACGAAGCCGAAGGCCTACAAGCAACCTTCCAATTCTGCATCGCAGACGACGATGATTTCTACCTTTCTATTGATGACGCTAGCTGTAGCTCTAGCCTGGGCAACCACGAAGATCCAGAAATCACCATGTCTATGGACTCCGCCACCCTCAACGAAATTGTGAGCGGCGAACTTGATGGCATGGCAGCCTTTATGGGCGGACGCTTACAAGCCGAAGGCGACGTTATGCTAGGCACACGCTTAAGCCAGTTATTCGAACTCGGTTAGCCCTACCCCTCTATAGCAGCCTAGTCCCCCTTAGGTCTCATGCCTGGCTGGGCTGCTAAATACTCGCTATATTTGTAAACATTGCGTAAACCATCTAAAATAAGCCGCCCAATTAGCCGCTCCACAGCTACATCTAAATTAACTGGCTAACACCGAATTACTTATCACCTTTAACAGGATCTTTGTATGCAACCAGTACTATCTATGTCGCAGGCATTTAGTCGCAATTTCTTAGGCAACTCGCCCACTTGGTATAAGCAGGTCATTATTGGCTTCTTAATTTTCAACCCTATTTTGTTGGCCATTGCTGGGCCTACGATCGCTGGTTGGGCGCTGATTTTTGAATTCATCTTCACCCTAGCCTTAGCACTTAAGTGTTACCCACTACAACCTGGCGGCTTGTTAGCCATAGAAGCCATTATTATTGGCCTGGCCACACCAGAAGGTGTTTACAACGAAGTGAGCAGCAACCTGCAAGTAATTTTGCTGCTCATGTTCATGGTGGCTGGCATTTACTTCATGAAAGACATGTTGTTGGCTGTGTTTACCCGCTTCTTGGTGGGGGTTAAGTCGAAAATAGCCTTGTCATTACTGTTTAGTATTACCTCAGCTGTGCTGTCGGCATTTTTGGACGCATTAACAGTAACTGCGGTACTTATCAGTGTGGGTGTGGGTTTCTACTCTGTGTACCATAAGGTTGCATCTAACGCCGGCTCCCAGGACCATAACCACACCACCGACGAACATGTGGTTGAACTGCACCGCGAAGACCTAGATCAGTTCCGTTCTTTCTTGCGTAGCCTATTGATGCATGGTGCTGTGGGCACTGCATTAGGTGGCGTAACCACTTTAGTGGGCGAGCCTCAAAACCTATTGATCGCAGAAAAAGTAGGCTGGAACTTCGTTGAGTTCTTTATTAACATGGCCCCTATCACCATGCCTGTGTTGGTCATAGGCCTGCTCACCTGTATCGTTACCGAAAAATTCAGCTGGTTTGGTTACGGCGCTAAGTTACCTGCCGCCGTACGTACGGTATTGGAAGACTATGATGCTGAACTAACTTCCAAGCGCAGCCTACGCGACAAAGCCACCTTGATTGTTCAGGGCACTGTGGCAGTATTGTTGGTGCTAGCTTTAGCCTTCCACGTTGCTGCAGTGGGCCTTGTTGGTTTAATGGTCATCATCATTCTTACTGCCTTTAACGGCATTACCGAAGAGCACCAAATTGGCCATGCCTTTGAAGAGGCCCTGCCCTTTACTGCTTTGTTAGTGGTGTTTTTCTCCATTGTTACGGTGATTCATGAACAGCACTTGTTCAGCCCCATCATTGAGTGGGTGCTTACCCAAGAGTTGGATATGCAACCGCGTATATTCTTTGTTGCTAACGGTGTTTTGTCTGCCATTAGTGATAACGTGTTTGTGGCTACCATTTACGTCAACGAAATTGTCACCGCTTTTGAAGCGGGCCTCATTGACCGAGCGCACTTTGAGAAGTTGGCCATTGCCATTAATACCGGCACCAACATACCTAGTGTTGCTACACCTAATGGCCAGGCGGCCTTCTTGTTCCTACTAACCTCTGCCGTAGCACCTCTAATTCGCTTATCCTACGGCACCATGGTATGGATGGCATTGCCTTACACCATCACCATGAGCATAGTCGGTTACTTTGCCGTGAGTTACGTGCTCTAAGTCAGTTTACACAAGGGTCATATGACCCTTTACGTAAGCCATAAAAAAGCCGCACATGTGCGGCTTTTTTATGGCTGGTTAAGTCTACTTATTCATCAGAAGTTAACCACAAACACTGATTACCAGACACCTTAGCCAATAACTGTAGTTTGGCATCATGAGCTTCCAGCTCTTGCTGGCTTGCCTTAACAACCACTAATTCGTCAGTGCTAATCTTCACTTGACGACTGGTAACCACATCTGCACCGCCTTCTGTAGCCGTTGCTGCATCCCCTGCCAGCAGCAAATCTGTTTGACCACCGGTCATAGTTAAGTAGACTTCGGCTAAAATCTCCGAGTCCAGCAGGGCTCCGTGGAGCTCACGATGAGCATTGCTAATGCCGTAACGGCGACACAAAGCATCTAGGTTATTCTTTTGCCCTGGGTGCTTTTGACGCGCCAGCTTTAAAGAATCGGTGATTTTACAAATATCGGCTATTTTGGGATATGAACGCCCAGCTGCCTTGCCCACAATGGCCAGTTCGTTATCTAAAAAGCCTAAGTCAAAGGGGGCGTTATGAATAACCAGTTCGGCGCCTCGGATAAAGTCTAAAAACTGCTCGGCAATAGCCGCAAACAAAGGTTTGTCCTGCAAAAACTCTTCGGTAATACCATGTACGGCTTGAGCTTCTAGGGGTACGTCACGCTCGGGCTGAACATACTCATGAAAGCTCTTGCCTGTGAGCCGCCGGTTGACCATTTCAAGCGCACCCACTTCAATGAGTCGATGCCCCTGCTTAGGTTCAAGCCCAGTGGTTTCAGTATCTAATACAATAATTCGCACGTCTAATTCCTGTCGTGTTTAGGGTGTGTGATCGGCCGCACCTAGGTTAGCCAAGTCGTCGGCTATGTCGTTCTCGACATGACCGCTATGACCTTTAACCCAATGCCAAGTCACTTCATGCTGTTGCACAGCTAGGTCTAACATTTGCCATAAATCAGCGTTTTTAACGGGCTTTTTAGCCGCCGTTAACCAGCGATTTTTACGCCAATTAATAATCCACTCGGTAATGCCCTTACGCACATACTGTGAGTCGGTGGTTAAATCTACAGTGCAGGAGCGCTTAAGGGCTTGTAAGCCTTTAATGGCTGCCATTAGCTCCATACGATTATTAGTAGTTAGGGGCTCACCTCCATGTAAACGCTTTTGCTGATGCTTAAAGCGCATTAATACTCCCCAGCCTCCAGGCCCAGGATTGCCTTTACAGGCACCATCGGTAAACAATTCAACTTGATCAGACACTGACTCACTTGTCTCCTGTGGTTTTTTGATGCGTATGGCCGTTTTGCTGGGTAGCGCCGGCAAGACCAAACTTTGCCTTTACACTACGCCTAGCCCAGTGAGTTTTAAGCAGGTGTACGCGGGTTTCTTGTTTTACTGCGCATAGCACATAACCAGCACTCAATGGTTGAATTAACCACGGCAGCCAAGTTTGAATGCGCATCTTACTGGGTGAGCAATCATATACAGGCTTGATATCAAAGTCACCAAAATTGAGCAACGCCAACCAATCTTTGAGGCGACTGCGGGCTAAAAACTGAGCCCGCCAAGGCGCCCCTCGGCGTAATCGCAACCAACGCCAAAGGCCCCATGGTCCATAGGGGTTGAAGCCGGTAATAACCAGCCTACCGCCGGTTTGCACAATGCGTGCTGCCTCTCGTAAAACCTGATGCGGGTTGTTGCTCATATCAAGCACATGCTGCATCACCACTAAGTCGATGGATTCGGTTGCTACGGGCAATTGGTGTGGGTCCATTAATGTATGCCCACCCAGTGAGGGGTTAGCGGTTAACGCCATGGCATATTTAATGGGGCTTTCTAGGGTTGCACTAAGCTGCGCGTTAAGACCCAAATAAACACTGTAATGACCAAATGCACGGGGCATTAGTTGAGCCAACCCGATTTGTTCTTGAGCCATATAAGCACGCCCAAGTGGCGTTGTTAACCAAGCAGAAAACTGTTGCTCTTCAAGGCTGTATGATTGCAGGGATGAGTTTTCAAACATCATTCATAATACGCTAGTTTAGGCTCTAATAGCCAACCAAGAGCCATACCCAAGATCGCACTTGCCTTACGGGCTTTGGGCGACTACTCTAAACCGATCTAATGATAACCAGTTAATACTATGCAAACTCCATCAGACCTGCTTAACATTACGCCGCTAAAAGCCTTCGATGACAATTACATTTGGTGCATCGAAGCTGCTGGCGAGCTTGGTTTTGTTGTGGTTGACCCAGGTGATGCTCAGGTAGTGCAAGAGCACGCCAAGCAAAGTAACAAAAGCTTGGCGGCTATACTCGTGACCCACCACCATGACGACCACACAGGTGGTGTTAATGCGTTAATTGAAGCTTATGGACCCATACCCGTCTATGGACCTAGCAACAGCCCCTACGCCAATATTAGCCACCCACTGCAACAAGACCAGCAAGTTGAGGTCTTGGGTCAGACCTTTGAAATCATGGAAATTCCTGGTCATACCTTAGACCACATTGCCTACTATAATGCGGAGCAAGGGCTACTATTTTGTGGTGACACCCTATTCTTGGCAGGCTGCGGCCGTGTATTTGAAGGTACACCTGAGCAAATGCACCACTCCTTAAGCAAAATAATGGACTTACCCGCCATAACTAAGGCTTACCCTACCCATGAATATAGCTTAGCCAACCTAGCTTTTGCGCTGGCCGTAGACGCTAACAACGATGCCTTACAGCTGGCCTATACCACGTGCCAAGAGACCCGAGCCAAAGGGCAACCCACTTTACCTACACACTTGTCCCAAGAAGCAGCCATTAATCCATTTGTACGCACCCAAGACATTAACGTGGTTGCCAGTGCCAGCAAATATGCAGATGGGCCGTTACACACACCTGCCGAAGTGTTTGCCAGCTTAAGAAGTTGGAAAAACACCTTTTAATGGGGTTTTAATGCCTTTAAAAGGGAACTTATAGCGCATTTTAGGATCTATATTGACCTAATTCTGAAGGGTGGTAAAATATCGCTCTTTTTTGACTCATTGACTGCGACTTCCACTTTGACAACTTACTTTCCCAATGCCATTTTTAGCACAGCCATGCGCCGCTCTACCCTTATTGGCTTAACCATACTATTGGCAGCATGCCAATCTGCCTCACTAACACAACCAAGCGCTATCACTAATACGCCAACTAAGGCGACAACTAAGGCGACAACTAAGGCGACAACTAGTGCGACAACTAGTGCGACAACTAATACGCCAACTAATACGCCAACTAATACGCCAACCAATACGCCAACTAATACGCCAACCAATACGCCAACTAATACGCCAACCAATACGCCAACCAATACGCCAACTAATACGCCAACCAATACGCCAACCAATACGCCAACTAATACGCCAACCAATACGCCAACTAATACGCCAACCAATACGCCAACCAATACCCGCGTAACAACAAGCATTGATAGCCCAGCAGCTAAGGTTATTAGTCACAATACCGACACTGCAGCCGCCAAGCCGCAAACGGCGCAGCAATTGGCGCAAAAATTTGCTGCCAGCAATGACCATGAATGGTCGGAACTGGATACTGAAGCCAGCACATCCACTGCCGCTAATTTACTTGCCGATGGCAATCAAATTGAAGCCCCGGTGACGCTAGATTTGTGGCAAATGACAGTGGCCAACTACGGCCTTGAGAAAATCAACAACTCACGCATAGATCAACAGTACAACTGGTATAACAAACACAAAGAGTACATGCACCGCGTGACCACTCGGGCCAGCCGTTACTACCATTACATATTGCACTCAACTATAGACCAATCTATACCCGCCGAAATTGCCTTATTACCTATTGTAGAAAGTGGCTTTGATACCTTTGCCTATTCGTCTGGCCGAGCTGCTGGGGCCTGGCAATTTATCCCTTCAACGGGCCGAGCATTCGGTTTGAAGCAAAACTGGTGGTATGACGGTAGACGCGACGTAGTGGCATCTACCCAAGCCGCGCAAAAATACCTCTTACAACTGCATAAAATGTTTGACGGAAATTGGTTATTGGCTATTGCTTCCTACAATGGCGGCCAAGGCACGGTTATGAGAGCCATTAAACGCAATAAGAAAGCCGGCAAAGCAACGGATTTTTGGTCCCTAGACTTGCCTAGAGAAACCATGAACTACGTGCCTAAGTTACTCGCCGTGGCTAGAGTGATCGCCGAACAAGCAGGCACGCCAAACTTATACAGTATCAAAGATGAAGCCTATTTTGAGGCTATCGATGTAGGCTCGCAAATTGACTTAGCCCAAGCGGCAGAAATGGCCAACATTACCACCGATGAGATTTATCGTTTGAACCCTGGTTTTAACCAATGGGCCACAGACCCACAAGGCCCACACAAACTGTTAATTCCCATTGCCCATGCCGAGCCCTTTAAACAAGCCCTCGCAGAGCTACCCACTAACCAGCGGGTAGCTTGGGAAAGGTACACCATAGTAAGCGGTGATAGTTTGCTAAAATTGGCCAACCGCTATCACGTGAGCGTGGATATACTGCGCAGCATTAACAACATAAATGGCAACCTAATCCGGGCCGGAAAAACCATGTTGATCCCCATTGCCAGCAAAGAGGCCTCCGCCTATACCCTTAGCGCAGCGCAGCGGGTAATTACTCGACAACAACAAATATCCCAAAGCCAAGCCAGCCAGCGCATCGGCTATAAAGTCAGAAGTGGTGATAGCTTGTGGAAAATTGCCAATCAATACAAGGTCAGTGTTAAGCAGCTATTGAGCTGGAATAAGCTGGGCACTAAATCGGTATTACAGATAGGCGATAAGTTGAGCATTTGGCCAAGGGTTAGCGCCAACAAGTTGGTGAGCCGCCGCCAGGTGGTTAAAAAGCTCAATTACAAGGTGCGTTCAGGCGATAACTTATCCACCATTGCTCAGCGTTTTAGCGTTACCGTTAAACAAATACAAACTTGGAACCAGGCCCTCAAAAAGTACCTGCAGCCGGGGCAAAAGCTAACCTTGTTTGTTAACGTTGTTGCACTCAAGCAATAACCCCCACTTTTAAGCCAAAAAAAACCCGCCTTAGAGGCGGGTTTTTTGACCTTGTCTAGCTTATAGCTGGTCGTCTACACCTTTTACATACCAGTCCATACCTAGCAATGTACCTAGGTCTACAACCTCGCCTGCTGCAGCTGCTAAGCTACCATCCTGCTTATATACAGGGCCAGCGAATGGATGCAGTTCACCCGACTTAATGGCAGCGGCAGTGGCTTGCGCCACGGCTTTTACATCAGCTGGCATGTTCACGAATGGACCCATGTTAACCATGTTGGAATCCATACCACCAAAGGTATCGGTGCTTACCCAAGTGCCATCTAACACAGCCTGTGTACGGGCTATATAGTAGTCCGCCCAGTTATCGATGATTGAAGTCAACAAAGCATTAGGGGCAAAGGCAGACATATCAGAGGCCTGACCAAAGGCATGTACGCCCTGCTCTTCTGCAACTTGTACCGCAGCGGTTGAATCCGTGTGCTGGGTAATAATGTCGGCGCCTTGGCTAATTAATACCTTGGCAGCATCGGCTTCACGGCCAGGGTCAAACCAAGAGTTAACCCACACAACTTTCAATTTAAAGTCTGGGTTAACCGTTTGAGCTCCCAACAAGAAGGCGTTAATGCCACGCACAACTTCAGGAATTGGGAATGAACCAATGTAACCAGCAACGCCAGACTTAGACATCTTAGCTGCGATTTGGCCAATAACATAACGGCCTTCATAAAAACGTGAAGAGTAAGTAGATACGTTGTCAGTACGCTTGTAACCCGTAGCGTGTTCAAACTTCACGTCGGGAAACTTGGCTGCTACTTTTAAGGTTGGGTCCATATAACCAAAAGAGGTGGTGAAGATAAGACCCGCACCTTGGCGAGCCAAGCGAGTAATAGTACGTTCTGCGTCAGGGCCTTCCGGTACATTCTCAACAAACACGGTTTCAACCTGACCACCAAACTTAGCATCGATGGCTTTACGGCCTTGGTCATGCTGATAGGTCCAACCATGGTCGCCTGGAGGACCAATATAAATAAAACCTACTTTGAGCTTCTCTGCTGCAACAGCAGACATAGACAGTGCGGAGGCTAGTGCAATACCAGCGACTACGGTGAGTAACTTCTTCATACAACATCTCCCCATCAATTATGATGACTTATTATTAAAATGTTACTGCTATAACGATCCCTAAGCTGAGCTTAGCGGTCGGGTACAAAACCCTGTCCCAAAGATGCAGGGGTATTGATAACGGACAAGCGTCGGTTGGTAGAAATCACAACCAAAGCCAAAATAGTGGCGACATAGGGCAAAGACGACAAGAGTTGAGAAGGAATGCCTACCCCCATGCCTTGGGCATAGAGGCCCAGTATCCATACACCACCAAATAAATAGGCACCTGCTGCAAGGCGGCCTGGCAACCAAGTAGAGAATACCACTAATGCCAACGCAATCCAGCCCCTGCCTGCAGTCATATTTTCGATCCATAGAGGTGTGTACACCAAAGACAAATACGCTCCAGCAAGGCCAGAGGTAGCGCCACCAAAGGCAATGCAGGCGTAGCGCACGGCAACCACTTTATAACCTAAAGCATGGGCCGAATTGTGATTTTGTCCCACAGCGCGAATAATAAGGCCAATACGAGTGCGTCTAAGCACATAGCCTACGCCTGCGGTTAAAGCAATGGAAATATAAACTAAGGGATCTTGGCCAAAGACTAAACGGCCCACATAGGGCAAATCGGATAGCCAGGGGATGGACACATTAGCTAGCTTTACTCCAGGTAAGCCGACAAAATCACTGCCAATTAAGCCCGAGAGGCCAAGCCCTAGCAAGGTAATGGCAAGACCAGTAGCAACCTGATTAGTAATCAGCGTTTGCGTTAATACGCCAAACAATAAAGACATAGCCACGCCAGCAAATACCGCAGCCAAAACACCTAACCATGCAGAACCACTCACGTGGGCAGCAGCAAAGCCACACACGGCGCCCATAACCATCATGCCTTCAATACCTAAGTTAAGCACCCCAGAGCGCTCAACTACGAGTTCACCGATGGCGGCTAACAACAATGGTGTAGACGCGGTAATGATGGTAAATAAGATAGCTTCATAAGCGCTCATGATGGCTCTCCTAGGGTTGAGTTCTTAGGCGCACCTAGCCAGCGGATACGATATAAAATGAGGGTGTCGCACATCAAAATAAAGAACAGCAACATGCCTTGGAATACTTGGGTGGTTTTATCGGAAATGCCCAATTCAATTTGCACGCCTTCGCCGCCGATGTAACTGATGGCTAAAAGCAAGCCCGAAAATATCACACCCAAGGGGTTAAGGCGGCCTAAAAAGGCCACAATAATTGCTGTAAAACCATAGTTAGGCGAAATATGCGGCTGCAATTGCCCCACTGGGCCTGCTACTTCGATTAAGCCGGCAAGGCCTGCCAAACCACCTGACAAAGCAAAGCAAAACCAAATCATCTTGGTTTGCGAAAAACCTGCAAAAGCGCCGGCTCTGGGCGCACTACCCACCACTTTAACCTCAAAGCCTTTAAGGTTGTTACGCATCATCCAGTACAAAATCAAGGCAGTAAATAAAGCAATTACTAAGCCAAAATGCATGCGCCCATCGCCCCACGTGGGCAGTAGATGCCAACCTTCAAAGGCAGCTGACTTAGGGAAGTTGTAGCCATTGGGGTCATTCCACGGACCGCGCACCATCCAATCTAAAAGTAATTGGGCGATATACACCAACATCAAACTGGTAAGAATTTCATTAACGCCAAAACGGGTTTTGAGCCAAGCCGGAATACAGCCAAATAAAGCTCCACCTAGGGCACCGAGTATGAGCATGGCCACTAAGGCCAAAGGCGATTGCCAGTCACCGAACAAAACCGGAATCATAGCCCCCATTAAGGCGCCCGCAGTTAATTGGCCTTCGGCACCAATGTTCCACACGTTACCCTTGAAGCAGACCGCCAAACCCACCCCAATAAGTATTAAGGGGGAGGCTTTAACCAATACTTCTTCAACTGACCACCAGCTGGTTAAAGGATCAATAAAATAGAGGTAAAGTGCGGTTAAAGGCGGCTGACCCATGGCCAAAAAAATCAAACCACCCATGAGCACAGTTAAACCAATAGCCAACACAGGCGACATCAGATTCATCCAACCTAGGGCCGCAGAGCGCCGTTCCAATAATAATTGCATACTAAACTCCAGCCACAGCGGTAGATTGTTCATGGGAACCGGCCATCATTAAGCCAATTTGCTCGCGCGAAAGCTCCGTTGCAGCATAGCTTTTGGACAATTGGCCCCGCGAGATAACCGCAATAGAATCGGCTAATTCAAATATTTCGTCCAAATCTTGGCTGATCACCAAAATTGCGCTACCTTGACGCGACAAGTCGATCACTGCTTGGCGAATCAACGCCGCAGCGCCTGCATCTACCCCCCAAGTAGGCTGATTAATCACCAACAACTTAGGTTTACGGTTTAACTCTCGGCCCACCACAAATTTTTGTAAGTTACCGCCAGACAAGGAGCCCGCAATCGCGTCTTCCCTACCCTTGCGTACATCGTAATCTGTACCAATGGTGCGATTTAAGGCGGCCAGCTGAGCCCGATCGATACCCATTATGCCTCTATTCAAGGGCGACTCAGTATCATTGCATGCATGGCGTGATAACAATATGTTGTCGGTTAAACTTAAGTGTTCAACGGCGCCGTGGCCTATGCGTTCTTCAGGCACAAAGGCGGCGCCTAAAGCGCGTCTTTGGTTAATATCCAAGCCATTACACGCTTCTTCCATGAGTACCACTGAAGCGCCAGCGGCTTGCTTGTTTTCGCCTGAAATGACACCAAATAATTCACCCTGACCATTACCCGCAACCCCAGCAATAGCAAGAATTTCGCCGGCTTTAACGACCAAATTAACATCCACAAGGTCCACCCCAAAAGGGGTTTTAGCGGCTTGATTAAGGTTTTTTAACTCTAATAGCACGGTGTCTAGTTGAGTATTGGATTGGCGGCTCACCTGGTGCACGCTAGCACCTACCATGAGTTGAGCTAAGGTTGCCGCGGTCTCAACCTGTGGGTCTACCTGGGATACCAGTTTGCCGTGGCGCAAGATAGTGGCATCGTGGCAAATTTGTTTAACCTCTTCTAAGCGATGAGAGATATACAGTACCGCACAGCCATCATCAACCAAACGGCGTAAGGTTGCAAACAAGGCTTGGGCTTCTTGTGGGGTGAGCACCGCGGTGGGCTCATCCATAATCAACAACTTGGGTTGTTGCAGTAAACAGCGCACTATTTCAATACGTTGACGTTCACCTACGGACAAGTCGGCTACTAAAGCAGAAGGATTAAGCGGCAAGCCGTAGTCCTTTGATAAGTCTTCTGCGCTGGCTTAAGTCCCCTTGGCGCAGCTGCGGCGGCAAGGCCAAACTAATGTTTTCTACCACGGTAAGAGCTTCAAACAAAGAAAAATGCTGAAACACCATGCCAATGCCCAAGTCACGGGCGTGGGCTGGGCTGGCAACGACCACTTGCTCGCCTTGCCACTCGATGACCCCTGACGTTGGTTGCAGAGCCCCGTACATCATTTTAACTAAAGTTGATTTACCCGCCCCATTTTCACCCAATAAAGCGTGCACTTTACCAGCTTCAACGTTGAGAGTAAGGTTGTCGTTAGCCACAAATTCACCAAATTTTTTAGTTAAATTTGCGACTCGCAGCAGGCATGATTGAGCGTCGTTATTAGAATTATTTTGCATAAAGCCCCAATTATAGAGAAGCAAATTAGCTTTGATTTTAACGATATTAAACCGAGGGTCAACCAAAAACTGACTAATTGGTTAACTTTTCAGGCCGATGTATAACTTCAATGTAGCCGAGCTATACATTAATGACTGTAAAATCTGCGAAATAGGCTTCTTCACTCAAGGCTACGGGTGCCACCACCGCATCACTAGGCTGAGCATCGTATAAGTAGGTTTTAACCACCTGGCGTAAGCTGGCTAGATCCACAGCCAGTATGGCGGCCCTAAAGGCTTGGCGCAGTTTTGGAGTGCGCCCATGAAGCTGATTTTGGTACGCTTGCAACGCCTCGCCCGCAGGCGAACCCGGCTTGTCTAAACTACCAATTACGCCCAGCACTGCTTCTTCTAGGTGCTGCTGCAACAGTTGATCTGACAGTATCCAATCGAGTGATGCCGAAAAATCAGCGAAGGTTTCAGCGCTGCGTGGGTCACGGTAGGAGTAAAAACGGAAGCATGCATTGTTATTGTCTTGCCCAGCACCAGCACCATAGGCCCCCCCTTGCTCGCGCACGGCTCGGTGTAAATAACCATTACGCAGCACTTCTCCCACCACCACTAAAGCTGCAGCATGGGGATGAGCGCTGGACACCGTGGGCATAGACCGAGCACAGTAATTAACTTGGGTATTAGTGGTCCAGAGTTGTTTAACGGGTTTGTTGTTGGCGTTGCCTGCCTTATCATAGGGCCAGCTGAAGTGACCATTAAGTGGTTTTACATGCTCTGCAAAAGCGCCAGTAAATAACTCTTGCGTAGGCTTTAATTGTTGCCCTTCGGCAACGCTTGCCAACTGCATACCTTGGCTAGATAACTGTTCTTGTAAAGCCGTTAAGCGAGCACAAAGATCGGCTAATTTTGTATCATCCTCTAGCCCATCATCGAGCTGTTGCAACCACAACAAACCCTGTAATCCACTCATATTAAACTGTAGGTTAGCCCCGGCACTCATATTTTGACTGGCCGCGCCTAGGGCAAAACTGTGACCTGCTTGACTGACACTTTGTTGACGCCGTGACCTTAATTGGCCAACCAGCTCCTTAATACGTTGTTGTTCATCAAATCGCGCCGACATTAAGGTTTGTTTAAGCAGTTCTACAATGGCCGCTTGTTGGCTCACCAAACCCTTAGTGCTAAGAATAAAATAGCTACTTAATTGATCGGCGTCCGTGGCCTCACCTCGATAAGACAAATAGGCCGATAAACTGCCGCAAACCGAAGCCTGTTTAGCTTGAATGGCCAGGTAGTCGTCTTTACCTATGCCCACCTCAGTCATCAACTGAGCCAGTAGATTTAGGTAAGGTAAGGATTTAGCATCAATACTAGGCCAGTCGATTACCAGCTGGTGATACACCAAGCCATTGGTGCCGGCCGCATAAAAATTCCACCCCAATGCTTTACTCTCTAGACTGGGGCTGGGGATTGACTGCTGTGGTGGAATATCGTCGCGCGTGACTTGCGGTAATATGTCGATGTCATCTTCTTGCGCTTGGCGCGCTAACAGAGCTTGAGTTTGGTCTTTCACTTGCTGCTGTTGCTGCTCATCCATTGCCTCTAACATCTTTGCTAGACGCTGTTGCTCTGCCTTATCTCGACGCCCTGATAGCAGTTCATCGGGAGCTAAGGTTAGGCGTACCCGGTGGCTATTAGAGAGTAACAGTTGATTGATTAAGTCGGGAATGAAGGCTCTGTCTTGAATGGCCTGCGCTAGTTGTTCCAGCACTGGATCTAAGTTAAGCGCTGCCAAGGCATCACCGCCGTGAATAGCCGCCGGTAAGGCACTAAGAATAAGCTGCATGCCAAACGGGTAGCCATCGCCACCTATTTCCCTTTGACTTAATTCCAGCTGGTGTAAGGCAGCTTCAATTTCACTTTGCGGCACCCCTTGCTCTACCACTTGCTGCAAGCACTCGATAACCAGCTCTTCAAAGCGCTGGGCCTCGTTGCTTTCGGCGCCTTCTAGGCCGCACACAAAGGCCATTTCTTTGTTGGAGTCCTCTAACCCACATAAAGGTGATGGACCGGTACCAATACCACAAGTCTCCAAAGCTTTACGCAAAGGCGAGGCACTGTTATCAAGCAATACCCTGGACAGTAAATTGGCCTGCATTTGTTGTTTCAAGTCGGTGCTGTGTCCCAGCAACCAGCCTAGTACTAAGTGACTTTTGGCTTGCTCGTCACCGATCGCTGCTGGATAACCTTCTTGCACTTGAAGCGGACTAAAATAGCGTTTTTCATCGGCCACGGACAAATCGATGTCTTGGGCAGAAAAACGATGTAAGGCGTGATTTTCAAACTTTTCTTGCTGTAATGCAGCAGGCATATCGCCACTGGTCATAAAGATAGCATTGGAGGGGTGATAATGACGCTTATAGAAGGCCAGTAGCTGCTCGTGGCTTAAGTCGGGAATGTCGCTTGGCTCACCGCCACTGTTAAAGTGGTAGGTACTGGTGGGAAATAAGTATTTGGTGAGGCTTTGCCACAACTGACTCACAGGGGAACTCATGGCCCCTTTCATTTCGTTATAAACAACGCCTTTGTAGACTAAGCTAGGCTCATCGCTAGCATCAGAAAACTCCACACGATGCCCTTCTTGGGCAAAATCGAGCGGATCTAAACGGGCAAAAAATACCGCATCTAAATACACCTCAAGTAGATTGTTAAAATCTTTCTCGTTTTGACTGGCAAATGGATAAGCGGTCCAATCGCTGCTGGTGAAAGCATTCATAAAGGTATTAAGGGAGCGCCTTATCATCATGAAAAAAGGATCTCGCACGGGAAACTTTTCACTGCCACATAAAGCCGTGTGTTCAAGAATATGGGCCACACCACATGAGTCTTGAGGCATGGTTTTTAGAGCCACAAGAAACACATTTTCCGTTTGCTCACTGGCCAAATGAATGTGCAGGGCGCCGGTTTTTATATGTTCAAACTCTTGAATATCAATTTGTAACGAGTCGATACTCTGTTGGCGGATAAATCGAAAAGCAGCGTGTGATGCAGGAACAGCGGTCATATTATTACCAAAGTATAAAAACAAAAGCCACAATCAGTGGGTTACCGATTGTGGCAGTAATGGGGTGTGAACTAACTCATGGGGTCTACTTTATAAGCTCTAATCAAAGCTAACCTCTAGCATGGTGGTTGGCAGCGTTACATACTACACCAGTATAATTTGAAATAGACCTCTAGAACAGCACAGTCTGTTAAAAAATCACAATCCCATGGCGTAGCGAATAACGCGTTTTTTTAGGCCGGGTACCTTAGCTGTTGCCAAAGCCAAGTTACGCATCCATTTTACTGCACTATGGGGTTGGCTAAAACCGTGATGAAAAGCATCCATAGTGTGCAACATCAAACTGTTGCTTAGCTTGCGCTGCCGTTGGTACTGTTTAAGTACGTCTAGGCTCGCCCAATCTTGTTTACCACGACTGGCCTCACCCAGCACTTGAGCCAAACATGCCACATCCTGAAAACCCAAGTTAACCCCTTGGCCTGCTAATGGGTTAATTACATGAGCTGCGTCACCGAGCAAGGCAACTCCTGGGGCCACATACTGTTTAGCATGCTGTTTTTGCAGGCCAAAAGAAGCATGATTAGTGACTTCAATTTGACCTAGCTGAGACGGAAACTGTTGCATAATCTGCTGCCCTAGTTGAGCTCCAGAAAGCTTACTCAAGGCCCTAACTTGATCAACCTGATGATACCAAACCACAGACCCATGCTGGCCTAGCAAGGGCAAAAATGCCTGCGGGCCAGTAGCTACAAAGCGTTGCCAGGTAATGTCTTGTTGGCCCAGCTCAGTGTTCACCGAGGCCACCAAGCAAGCCTGTTGATATTGGCCACTATTAACTCCTATAGCAAAAGCTTTGCGAACTTTTGACTGAGCACCATCCGCGCCAATAACGAGTCGCGTCCTGATGTTGCTGCCTGTATCCAATTTAATATTGCACACACCCTGATGGTAAACAAAGCTGGTGGGCGAAACAGGACACAAAATATCTACATTAGAATAACCTGCAAGTGCCTGCCATAAGCTGAGTTGCACTAAGCGGTTTTCTACAATGTGACCCAGTTCAGAGGCACCCACTTGTTGGGCGTTAAAGGTTAGATCACCAAAGCCTGCCACTTCCCATACACGCATACGACGATACGGGCACAGGCGCATGGCTTGCAATTTGTGCCAAGCCGACGAGGCCTGCATCACTTGCTGGCTTTTAGGGCTTAATGCACAAATGCGCAAATCAAATGCTTGACTCAGGTCAAAGCTGTGTGGCGCTTTTGTTTCTAACATGGCAATGCTAAAACCATAGGGTGCAAGTTGGGTCGCCAACGCTGCGCCTATCATGCCCCCACCGCAAATAACAATATCGTAATCTAGTTTCAATTTAGCTGCCTTAACATCACTTACAAAACTTAAACGGGCCGACAAAACCACTATCTTTCCTACATTACTTGTGGTCTATTGAGATTGCATTCACAGTCTTATCAAGAGGGCCCAACTTTTATTCAAAACTCTATTAATCTTCACTTACAAGGAATCGATTATGCAAATGAACATTACTGCTCGTCACGACACTAAAGCCACTGATGCAATTAAAGAACGTATTATGGCTAAACTGCAGAAAAATGAAAGCCACTTCGATCACATAACCAACATTCAAGTCACCATCGACAAAGACGTCAATCAAGACATTGCCGAAGCCACACTCCACTTAGATACCGGCCATGAAATATTTGCTAAAGCTAAAGGCAATAACATGTTTTCGGCCATTGACGCTTTGAGTTCAAAAATTGAAACTCAGTTACAAAAAGCAAAATCCAAGACCCAAACCCGTAAGGGCATAGACAAAGGCATGCGAATGCCGCCAGAAGAATATGATGAAGACGAAGTCGCGTAATTGATATCTCTCAAGTAAGGCACCTAAGGGTGCCTTTTTTATGTACAAGATGTACGGTATGCCGCGCTGGCATGGGTGCCAAAGAGCGGTGGTGTTCACTCTAACTAGTTACTCCACCTGTTCTGCAAAAGTTGCATAGGTTTCATAATCGTTGATACCTAGTGCCGAAGCCGAGCATAAGGCCAATGGGTCTTGTGCCAACTCTTTAGGCACCACAACCAAACCGTCGCTAAATGACACCACCTGCAAGCCCACCTTATGACAGTGGGCAAAAACTTTTTCCATGGCATAAACCACTTGTTCTTGATCCTGCATGAGCCTTGCTCTAGGCACCTCATCATGGGCCGGTGGACGATACTTAAACTGTTTCAACACCTGTTTTTGTTCGTCCATCATCAATAGGAGTATATCGCTCCAGCGCCATTGCTCGAGCAAGCGCTTGCAAAACAAAAACTGCCCCACGTCGGTACAGTGCACCCTATCGCCCGCCCGCAGTTGGCGCAATTGGGCGTGCACTTCTTGTTGAGTCGAAAGCGAGCTTATTTCAATATGCATGAGTTATGGGTCTTACCTATTTATCTATTATGGCGCAACGAACTTAGAGCCCCAGTTTAGCAAAACTAAGCCTATGGCAGCAAAACTATTGTGCGATTCGAACCAAGCCAAAAGCAAACCACCTTAGACTGTGCAGTATTTGATTGAAACTATGTTAAAGAAGGGCCAGAATGAGTCGGTATATGAACAGTAGGCGACTTTTTGCACGGTTAAAGTGGCCGCCTCGCCCCAACTAATAAGATGAAATCTTTACATGAGGAATAACAGTGGAACGTGAATCAATGGAGTTCGATGTTGTCATCGTTGGTGCAGGCCCATCTGGGTTAGCCACCGCCTGTAAGCTATTACAACTGGCCCAAGAGAACGAACAAGAGCTAAGCGTTTGCGTGGTTGAAAAAGGTTCTGAAGTGGGTGCCCATATATTATCCGGCGCTATTTTAGAACCCACCGCACTCAACGAGCTGTTCCCCGATTGGAAAGCTATGGGGGCACCTCTAAACACCCCAGTAGTAAAAGATGAAATGCATATCCTTACCAGTGCCACGGGCGGCTTGTCCATGCCTGGATTTGCCATTCCCAAGCCCATGCACAACGAAGGCAATTACATTGTTAGTTTAGGCAACGTTTGCCGCTGGTTGGCAGAACAAGCTGAAACCCTTGGGGCTGAAATATTCCCAGGTTTTGCTGCGGCCGAAGTTTTGTTCCACGAAGATGGCAGCGTTAAAGGCATTGCTACTGGCGACATGGGCGTTAGTGCCAGCGGCGAGCAAAAAGACGGCTACATGCAAGGCATGGAGTTACATGCAAAGTACACAGTATTCGCCGAAGGTTGTCGCGGCCATTTGGGCAAGCAA